>OGYG01000008.1_pt1 | contig 206533 bp, 209 predicted proteins | sample 1576481 | NCBI WGS metagenome assembly OGYG01 (sample SAMEA3541497, study PRJEB24748) | human gut metagenome | biome: human gut; feature: human-associated habitat; material: faeces | place: China | collected 2012 | reverse complement strand
TCTGTCTGTCTGTCTGTCTGTCTGTCTGTCTGTCTGTCTGTCTGTCTGTCTGTCTAATTGTCACAGTTTTAGTCATCTCCTGTCAAGCACTTTTTTAAATTTTTTGTCTAATTATACTTTTACAAAAACTTTAAAATAGAGGGAAAATACTTGAATTTTATGATATATTGCGTTATAATACTGCTTAAATTACAAAATATTACTGTTTTGTAAAAGTATACTATTGCAGATATATCTAAATTGATTTCGGACAGCACCCAAAATGTTTTATTAGGAAAACTTAATATTCCATTTTGCCCAATTTTCCCGGAAGTGGAAAAGGTCTTTTTGATTTGCTGAGAAATTTTTTCTTTTCCTTAGTTTCCTGTTCCCTCTTCCAACCCACAATTTTGTCTCTTGGAAATCTTTGAAAGAGGTTCGGAACACAAATATCAATCTTGCATAATTGATTTCATGGTTGTACCTGAAATGAAGTGACAGTTCCAACAAAGTAATACATATTGTTTCTTTTCTGAGCTAACATAAATTTTTTTCATCATTTGGATAATACTAAACATATGATAAAGATGAAGAGGTGTATCATATGAAACAACAACATTATCCATTCCAATTGGAGCCGCTCCCTTACAGTTATGACGCATTGGAACCGTTTATTGACCAATCCACATTACATTTTCATCATGATAAGCATTTGCAAACGTACGTAGATAATTTAAACAAAACATTGGCTCCATTTCCTCAACTGCACAACAAAACCTTAGAGGAATTACTTTGCAATTTAGACGATATACCGGCAGATATCCGTACTGCGGTTCAAAACAACGGTGGTGGTGTGTATAATCATCAGCTGTATTTTGCCTCCATGCATAAAAGCAATTCCGTCGAAAATCATCCACACGGTGAAATTGCTGCAAAAATAGCAGAATACTTTGGATTTTACGATGTATTCAAAACAAAACTGAAAGAAGCCGCACTGGGACAATTTGGTTCAGGATACGCTTGGCTTGTATATGACAACGGCAGTTTGGAAATTGTAAAAACTCCCAATCAAAACATTCCGCCCATACACTGTAAAAAGCCTCTGTTACTGATTGATGTTTGGGAACACGCATACTATCTGGACTATCAGAACAGACGCAACGCTTATATTGACAGTTTCTTTTCTGTGATTAACTGGAACAAAGTAGAAGAACGTTTGCAGTCTTATATGGAAAAATAAAAACAATCCCTTCCCGTTTTGGGAAGGGATTGTTTTTATTCTGCAAAAAGTTCTGTGGATAAATAACGTTCGCCTGTATCAGGAAGCAATACGACAATGGTCTTGCCCTGATATTCGGGACGATTAGCAACTTGGGTTGCGGCCCAAAGAGCTGCACCGGACGAAATGCCTACCAGCACCCCTTCCGTATGAGCAAATTCTTTTCCTGTTGCCATGGCATCTTCATTCTCTACAGGAATAATTTCATCATAGATAGCAGTATTTAACGTATCGGGAATAAAGCCCGCACCAATACCCTGAATTTTATGAGGACCCGGGGTACCTTTCGAAAGTACCGGAGAAGAAGCAGGTTCCACCGCTACAATGTGTACATTTGGATTCTGCTCTTTTAAATAAGCACCAACACCGCTGATGGTACCTCCTGTGCCGATACCCGCAACAAACACATCTACATTGCCATCGGTATCGTTCCAAATTTCAGGACCTGTTGTTGCTTGATGCACCGCAGGGTTGGCAGGATTTACAAACTGTCCCGGAATAAAGCTGTTTGGAATTTCCATAGCCAGTTCTTCTGCTTTTGCAATAGCGCCTTTCATACCTTTGGCACCTTCGGTCAGAACAACTTCCGCACCATACGCTTTTACCAGATTTCTTCTTTCAATGCTCATGGTTTCCGGCATAGTTAAAATAACGCGGTATCCTCTGGCTGTACCCACGGCTGCCAAACCAATACCTGTGTTACCGCTGGTAGGTTCAATAATAACGGAACCTTCTTTTAATTGACCTTTTGCCTCAGCATCTTCAATCATCGCTTTTGCAACACGGTCTTTTACACTACCTGCCGGATTGAAATATTCCAGCTTTGCAAGAATTTTTGCATTTAACTTATGTTTTTTTTCGTAATTGGTTACTTCCAATAACGGTGTACCACCGATGAGTTCTGTAAGACTTTTATAGATGTTGGCCATTTTGCCTGACTCCCTTCAATATACAATTCATGATTCATTCGTGATATTGCAGCCTGAACATCGCATACGTATGTTCAGACAAAGCGTAAACATACGCATTATGCTCACCTCTGTCTTAATGTTTACTATTCATACTATTTTAGTACTGTATAGAGTGTACCCCTTTTTTGAAAAAAAGTCAACCAAAAATCCATAAAAAATAGTTTCTTTTTTCCTAAATATCAAGATTGTATCTCCATGTTACATTTGGCCAAATATCGTTTCATCATCATGCGAATGCTGTCTGGACTGTTGCCTCCCCCTATCTCTGCTGCTACCTGCACCCAAGTATGGCCTTGTATGAATCTCAAAAATATAATCTGGCGAATCATACTATCATCAATGTGTAAAATATATAAAATCAATTTTTTGTATTCCTGAATGCTTTTTTTCATGCATTGCTCTATTAACTGTTTGCATCGTTCTATTTCCTGCAATGTTTCGCTGTCCATTGACTGCAAACAAATATTCGGTATATTAGGAAGAAAGATTTGCTGTATTTCTACTGCTTTTTCCAATTCTTCCAACCGTCTTTGTTCCACCGCAATTTCTTTTCTTAAATATAGTAATTGGGATAAGTCATGTAATGTCATTGGTGTGCTCCTTTAAAATTTAAAATACAGAATTCTGTAATTATATTATATCAGAATTCTGTATTTTGTCAATTATAAAAGAATCGTGCTAACAGAATGCTGTATCTTATTCCAATACATCGATTGCATTTTCAAACATGGGCTCTTGCTTTAACTTTTTATACATAGATTCATAACTGACTGCTGTTTCTTTGTCGAGAGGATATTGAAAGGTATATACAAAAATGGATAAATCAAGAGGAACAGGAAAACCAATCTCGTTATTTTCTTCTGTCAACGCAATTACTTTTTCTTTGCTGTACTCCTCTCCCGTTTTTGCCATTTCCGCTTCCAGCTGCTCTTTGACTTCTTTCTGCCTTTCAATCAGGGATTCTCTTTCTTTTTCCTGCTGCCTGTAACTTTCATCTGTATAACTTTTTACCGTTACTTCAATACCGTCTACCATAGAGATACTATCTATACGATGATATGTGGTTTTCACACCTTTTCCGTTGATAAGTTCTTTTTCCAGTGCCATGTTCTTTCCTCCTTATGTTGTTCTTTTCCATATGTAACACGTAATGTATGGCTGTACAATGCTTGTCTCGCTCGTATCGCCTGTTGATGAAGCCTGTGCTACATCGCGAGTGTTTGTCGATGCCTGAATCCCTGCGTTTACGCTTGCCTGTGTACTGCCTTCATATGCATAGGTGCCATAACTTGAGGTAGAGTATTTATACGCTTGTATCATATTATCGTCACTACCCACGGTAGAGCCAAAGTAACCTTTATATCCAACCTTGAACTCGTGTCTTTCCGTTTTCTTGCCGCCTGTTTTTTCTACTGTATTAAAGTCGCTGTCAGCGGTATTTACCCCTACAGGGACGCGACCGCCTCCCCAGGCTGCCCATGTGCCACCGTATAAGGTTCCCGGGTTTGTGGAAACCGTTGTTTCAAACAGACTTCCCACAGGATGCGACGCCAAAAAGATTGCACCGGTTCCGATGTCCGCCGCTGTAATTGTGATATTGCCTGTTAACGCCTTTCCGTTTATCGTTCGGCTTGTAGGCACTGCGCCTACATCGGCTGCGGTCGGCATTTGTATTAATTTACCGCTGCCGTCCAGCCCTGCGATACCGTTTGGCTGATTTTTCTGCGTATTGATAGTGTCTATAGCTGCCTGCTCTGCAATTTCTTCCGCAGTTCCCGCCGCGTCTTCTGCCTTTTTCACCGCTGCATCTATCTCTTGGTTAAAGCCTGTCATAGCGGTATTGAAATTTTCCGTTACACCTTGAATAGTTTGGCTTCCTTCCGCTTTTATTTGTTCAATCAGAGTTTCCGCACTTTGTTTTAATGCATCTATTTCTTGTTCTTTATCTTTCAAAAATTGTTCTACATACTCTAAAGAACTGTCTGCCTTGTTTAATGCCTCTATTAGAGCGGTAAATTCGTTTGTACTTTCTATAGCTTCATCTGCGTTAGCAGTCTCTTTTATCTTTAGACAAACACCTGTTATTTTTAGTCGAGTTTTATCGCTTCCAATAATATGTATTTCAAAATCTTTTATTGTACCAGCTACGATACTCATTTGCGATGTTAACGGCACATTTATTTTTCCGTTAGGCGCATCCACCACACTGCAAGAATTAAAAATAATTTTTCCATCTGGTTTGGTCATGTATACCATAACCGTTTTTCCTGTAAGATTGAAAAAACTTCCTTTATCTGTAATTGTGATTTCTAAAAAACGGCTGTTGATTTCACCTTGTAGTGCGGTCACTATAATTTCTGGCATCTGGTGCCAAACATCTAAAACTACATTATATTTGGTCACTCTTTCACCTTCTTTTCTTTGTTCACTTCAAGAGGTTCTGGTTTCACGGCTTTTATTTTTTGTTTCTCTTGTAAGGATTTTGTATATGCTATCTTTTCATCCATAGAAAACGTATCTTGATATACACTATCGCTTATAGACCGTGCTTTTCTAATTTTTGCACCTTGCAACTCTTTCACTTGTGTAGATAACTCTTGAACCGCTTTTATAAGATATGGGATAAGTTCAGTTGTTTTTAAGCTGTAATGTCCGTCATATGTATTAATATCAACCAGTGAAGGTTCCACTCGCTCAACCTGCTGTGCTATCAATCCAATTTTTTGATGTTCTCCACTTTCAATCCAGTCGAATTTTTTACATTCAAGCGCATTGATAACATCAAGCCCATATACATCTGTGTTCTGTATGTTTGTTTTTAGTCTCACATCAGATTGATTCAGTATGGAGTATCCATGTATGTCTAAATTGCGATACACATCTACATTTCCGCTCGCATTAAATCTAGTTATTGTATTATCTGTTCCACCTGTCTTTTGACATATTGAAAAAGCGTTAGTAGTTCGGATTCCACCGCCATTATTATAAGATACTGTTTCTGTTGTATTGTTTTTATCTAGTACAAAATTGAATGCATTTGTATAAAAATTACACCCAAGATTAAGTCCTGGATTATACCCTATATTTCCGCGCGGTGCATATATAAGTTGTACCACAGGGTCAACATTTCCCTCTTTTTTATATGCCCAAGCCATATAGTCACCGTCTGTTTCCAGGTTGAAAAGAATCCCCCTTTTACTAGGGTCTGGTTTCCAACCGCCTCGCCCTACATAACCGATATTTTTCCCTTCGAAATAAAAAGATTGTCCTACTGAACTCAGTTCCATCAATTTGCTGTTACTATTATCAAACACTGATAAAATCGCGCTATCTAAGTTAAAAATCAAACGTCCATTTCTACTGATAAGTGAACCAGACTTCACGATTCCTGCGCTTAAACTTCCAGTCGTAATAAAGTCGGCACAAATTTGACCATCTGCTGTAATTGCAGCTTGTCCATACGGTCCGTTATATCCGTACTTAGAGTGAGCCAATCCCGCTAGATTCCAACGCCAAATATTACGAGCCGTTAAAATACTATCTTTATCCATTATTAATATTTCCCTAGGCTTTTCTTTGGGATTTAAAACTACATTTCCACCCGTCTGCCCTGTTATAGCATCTGTTACACGGTCAAACTCTTGTTTCAATTCCGATGTTTCTGTTTTCACTTTATCAACAATTGGTTTGCTTGAGTTGCTATTTGATGCCCCTATTATAGGAAGGACACTACCCAGTGTAATATTAATATATCGTTGTGAAATCGCATTATACTGATATGATACTACTCTTGATGTTAAGTTGATATTTAGTTTAGGGTGATAAACTGTGACAGTGTCACCTAAATACACACTTTCTAAAACTTCTACATCTTTATACTCTTCTGTATTTTGTAGTGCAATAAAATCCACTTGTCCGCTTACAGTTGGCTTATCCAACCCATTTTCATATTCTGCTTTAGCTGCATTTCTCAGCATACTATAAGCTTGTTCTTGCGTTATATCATCAGATATACTAATATCCGTATAGTGAATTCGTTTGGTTCTCACATTTGCATAGTTACCAATTAGAGAGCTGTCAATGTACTTCTCAGGTAACTTTAACACACTGTTACTTTCCTTTACACCTGTAGGCATGATTCGTGTGATAACTTCACTCATATCTATTGTTAGGTCAAGACCTGTTAAGTTCTTGCCATAGCGGATTGTAACACCTCTGTCAGAACCCACCCGTGACCACACATTTACCATATAGTATGACCGTTCTAATTCTCCACCCCAACGGTTTATAAAGGAGTTATCAGCGCCGATTAACGCATTTATAGGGTTTGTCATCTCGTAGTAGGATGTAGCTAAATTATCTATATCGCAAGAACCTTTAAATTTTGTATTTTTCAAGATAAGACTTAAAGCCAGTGACCCGTTACAATCGGTCGGTCTTGTATCTTCTATGAAGTCGGTTAGCATGTCGTAACTGATATGCCTTGCATTGACTGTCTTAGTACCATTTAAAGTGGTATTGATTGAATAAACACGAAATATATCAGTTCCCGTTGGAACCGGAACTTTTATGATACTTTCCTCTTCCACCATAGTTTCAGATTGTGGCAAAGTTAGCTGTATACTATAGTCACCGTTCAGTTCTTCTGTCACAATACACTCTAAAGGTTTTAATATACAAATACCATTATTATTGAATTCGGTGCATTTCTTATCATATAAATTAATCATTATACCCACCTCCAATTCGGTTCAATTTCCACTCTGGAAGCGTTGCCAGTCCACGAAATAGCATTTTCACCTACTTTAAAAATAGGAAAATCACCCGTCATATTTTGGTTCATCAAAACCGCACCGTTATATGCATTTTGCATTTCACTATCAATAACTACTTTATCTGTAACGCCCTTTAATATGATTCCCGCGCCATTGATATTTAAAGTAATATCGCCTGTACCATAAACAGTAATTTTAGGCTCACTTTCATATGTACCATAATTAAATATTTTACTGTTATTCGTTACAATAAAATTTTGCGGTTGCGTCTCATACCCAAAGGGCTGTACTTCAAATTGAACAATAAATCTTCTCCACATCCTGATAATCTGCGAAAATTCGATTGCATTAGCCACTCTCGCTTTATATTTTCTATGCAACTCATTACTTAAAGTAAGCCAACTTATCCCCTTAAAAACGGAACAAATTTTATCCAGTTTACTAAGGTCAAGTGCAGTAATTTCAACTGACTGTGTATATGGCTCAAAAGTACCGTCTGTTTCCGTAAGCACTCCATGTCTACCTGATACAGCTGTTGTTGTATATCTTTGTTGCGGACTTACTTTTGGTGGCAACATTTCAATATGAAGATTCAAATCTCTGGAATCAACCCCGTTAAAAATCACATAATAACTCATTAAGTTAGCCCCCTCGCCAAATTCGCATTGCGTGCATAAAAGTCAAGTTCTTGAGCGAAAGATTGTACATCGCCAGGGCGATTATTGACAAACTTATCAATTTGAATAACAAAAGTAGGGGATATTTGAGTTGATGGAACCGTTTGAGTATTAACTGATTTCGGAACACCAATAGAAAGTTTAAGAGTTTTATCAAGATTGCTCACTCGATTCAAGCCAGCTTGAATATGTCCTATATTATCCGTAAAAGTATTCACAGAAAAACCCTTCATTGAGAGTTCCCATTCCGATTTTATTGATTTTGACATATTAGACGTTGCTTGCATGGCTACAGAAGTATTATCTTTTATTCCTTTTGCTATACCTTCTGGAATTGATTGTGCAGCCCTTGCCATAATTTTAGATGGAGAGTTAATTTCCAAATCTTTTTTAAAGCGCGCAACTAAACCAGTAGCTAGCGAACCAATCATTCCTAAAGCTACACCCCCAGCAGAACCAATTCCAAGTTGCACACCTCCCACTGCCCATTCAGTAGCAATATTGAAGTTTTCTCTTTCATCTTTAATTCTTTGTTCTCCATCAGTCATTGTAGTTCCCAGAGCATCTGATATTTTCCAGCCGTTTTCAGATACGCCACTTGCTGTGGAATTCATATTTCCTGCCATCGCACTTTTTAGGAAAGGAGCTTTTGCGCTAACCTCATTTACAGCATTACTCATACCTGTTCCCCATGCTGATAGTATGCTTGGGAAGCCTGTGTTTATAGTGCTGGTCATAGATTGAAGCTCTGCGTTTGTTGCATCAAGTTTTTTCTGCGCCGATTCTATTTGCTGTAATTCCAGTTCATCGTTAGTACCTTTATATATCTCTTTCAGGTGGTTGAGGTATTCTTCCTGACTTGCTCTTTCTTGCTCAAGCAACGTTCTTCTGTCGCTTATTCCTGTCGCTTTGCTGGCTGTAACGCTTGTTTCAATTTTTGCTATTTCTTCGGCGTTTCCGCTGGCAAGTCTTACGGAGTTTAGCTCGTAATCGCTGATAGTGTTATAGTATCCATCTATAATCCCTTGTTTTGTCTCGTAAGTATCTTCCATTTCCCTAAGATCTTGCGTTAAATTATTTCTTTCATGTGCACTTGTCTCGTTAGCAATTTCCTGCTTTTTCTTTTCTATGTCGATCGCTAACTGACGTTGGTTATTCACTTCTTTTTCTAAGTTTAAAACAGCTTCTTTGTATGCTTCTTCTTGAGCTTCCATTATAATTTGCGCTCTTTTGGTATTTATCAGTTCGGTGATTTTGTTTTTGAACTCATCATAGTTTTGGATTTGTCCTTCAACCAATTCCATTTCGGTTCCGATTGCCTCATTTAACTCGTTTATAATAAAGTTTGCACGTGCCTCGTAACCTTCTTTTACTCTACCGTTTGCATCAACTAACGTTTCAAGCTCACTTGCAAGCTGTTGCGTTTGTTCTAACTCCCCTAAACCTGTAGCAATTTTTTCATTTTGTTTATCTATTAACTCTTGCCATGCTTTAGCAGCTTCCTCCGCTTCTTCTCTTTGCTTTCTTATCAAAGATGATTCTGTTTCCATATTGGAACACAACAAAGTAATTCCAGTTATTAAAGTTCCTACACCAATCGCAAGAGCAGCCCACGGGCTTTTTAAGCCGTTTAAAATAGTTTGTTTTGCGATTTGCAAATCTATTCCGCCACACACATTAGAAATACCTTTTGCTAACAAATTTACTATTGTATTGGTTCCTTCTACTGCTTTTGAAGCTTTCTTGTATGTAAGGAAAGCTGCTACAACTGCACCAACCGCGGGAGCTAACCACTTGAAATTTTTCAGTATTCCTTCTAAAAGCTTAAGGGCAGGCGGGAGCAGTTTATTTGCCAGTTCTAAAAAAATTCCCGCTACATCACCCAAGATATTAGAAAAACTTTGTAGTGAACCGCTGTTTTTTAAAGTATCAAAGAATTTTTTTACTTGTGGAATCACTTCTTCTGCAAGCGGTTTAGACAAACTGGTTTTAAACTCTCTTTTTAGCTGTTCCAACTCATGTTCAAAACCGGAATATTGTACTTTGTTGATTTCTTCTAGGCTGTTTTTAGTAGTTGTTATTTCTCCGTTGGTGTCACTAAGAGCTTTTATCGCATCTGCCCCAAGGTCTTCCCACATAGTGCCGAAAAGATCAACTCCAGCCTGATTTTGCTTTACCGCATCATCCATAGAGAAAAGCGCAGTTAAAATTGTATCCGTTGCTTGTTTTGCACTTTCTCCGCCTGCTGCGAATTTTGCACGCATTTCATCAGCATTTAAACCTAAAATTTCATACGCTTCTGTTGTGGTGTTGGTGGTGTCCTTTGCACGTATACCGAATTCCTTCCATGCATCGCCCAGCTTGTCCACAGAGAAAGTGCCTTCTTCTGCGCCGTTTTCAAGCATGTTAAAGAAATCCTCTGCTCCGCGCCCTGTTTGCTTAAAGTGAACCGCATATTCGTTGATAGTATCGAGTAAATCACCATTTTTATTAAGTCCGTTTTGTGCGCCTTGTGCAATCAAGTTATATGCTTCTTCGCCGCTGATACCAAATTGATCCATCAACATATTGGCTGCACGCATAGTTTCGTTGACTTCAAACCCGAAGGCATCGCGCAAAGTCAGTGCGCCTTCTGTTAACTCTTGAATTTTTGCGGGGTCTACTTCTTTTGAGTTTTGTGCCACCGTTGCTATTGACTGTGCAATATCATCAAAACTTTCACCATAATTTTTGTTGTACATCTCCTTCATGATTCCATTGTATTTTTCCATTTCTTTGGAACTCATTCCGGTTTGTACTTGCAGGGCGTTCATCGCACTTTCAAATTCTGCTGAAAAAGTCACAGCTTCTTTTGTAAGGTTTATTAGCTCCGTTGTTAAAACTTTGATTCCTTCTGCTATTAAGTTCGCCATGATACCTTTTGCAACTGTAAAGCTATCGCTTAATTTTTCGGTCGCTTCTTCTGCTTTTTCAGTGCTGAAAGTGAAATTTTCCACTTCGCTTTCAGTATCATCAATCGCTTTCTTGGTTTTATTCAGTTCAGCTTCAGCTTTATTTAAAGAAGTTTGCCAATCCTTAACTTTATTTTCAGCAGTTTGATAACTTTTCTCCGTTTTGTTTAACGCTTCCTTTAAGTCAGCTATCTTTTTATTTTGCTTTTCAATTGATTCTGCGGTTTCGGAAGAACTTTCTTTCATTTCTTCCATTTCTTTTTCTGCTGCATTTAAAGCAGTTTTCAATTCTTCGATTTTTTCGCCGCAACTCTTATAATTCTTTTGTGCGTTTTCAAGGGCAGCTTTTAATGTATCTGTTTTTGATTTTTGCGTATCATACTGCTTTGAAAGAATTTTTAACTTATCATTTAACGCCTCTATACTTTTGCCATTCGCTTCAAATTCACTTTTATTCTTCTCTAAAGCGGATTTTAAAACAGTTAAATCTTTATTAATACCGCTAATCGCTGATTTAAATTCTTTTTCACCGTCAAGTGCAATACCTGCACCAATTTTTGCTTTGCCTGCCATATATCACACTCCTTTTTTGAGCATAAAAAAAGCACCGTACATTTCTGTACAATGCTTATTTTTAAAGAGGTTTTTTAATTTTTCCAATAAAAATACCATACCCTAATTAGAGTATGGTACTTAAATATTACAGTCCAACTTGATTTACGCCATATACAGCTTGCTCATAAGTGTAACCTTCAAATTGCAATTGGTCTATTAGTCCTTGACGAGAAAATGACATTATATCCAAATAGCTTTGTGCTTTCTTAGCTGCTTGCTCATTCCAATCCGCACCACAATTATCAGTTGCATACACAGCTTGCTCGTAAGTGTATCCTTCATACTGCAATTGTTCTATCAACCCCTTACGAGAAAACGCCATTGTATTTAAATAACTTTTCGCTTTTTTAGCTGCCTGTTCGCTCCAATTAGCGCCGCAGTTATCCGCTGCATATACGGCATCATCATGAGAATATTGCTCATACTCTAACTGTTCAATTAGTCCAGTATAAGAAAACGGCATTGTTCTTAAGTATTGTTTTGCTCTGTTTAAAGCATTTTTTTGACCTGTTGTAACTGTAGGTGTTTTTGGTGTAGATGATGTTGCGGCAGTTGAAGATGAGATGTTTTCAGAAGGTATAGCAGAATTGTTAGTCTCAGGCAAAGAAGTTGTTTCTATCTTTTTGAGACTTGCTAATATGTTAGGAAAATAATTAGAAGCTTGCTCCCGTTGATCGGATATACTTACATACAGGATTTGGATAAACTTATTATTATAGCTGATAGAGAAAGTATCCATGTAGTATAAAGTATCTCCTACGCTCGGTAACTTTCCTGTATAAGAGCATCTAAAACCTTCAAAATCTCCATTTTTTTGGGTAGCTTTTGAAAGTATGGTGTAATCGTCCATCGATTCTTTAATTCCTTCAATCACCGATTCTTGGTTTTCTTCCAAAAGTATTGAATCTTCCATATCATCCATTATTGATACTTGTAAAAAGTCACTGTTAACAGAAGAATAGAAATAAGTATGACCGTTTTTTGTTTTTTCTGTCCATGATTTAGGCACTTGAATTTCAAAATCATTAAAAGAATATGTTTTAGTTTCCGTTTCTATAGAAACGGAAGATTTTGAAGTCATACTTTCTAAAGAACTTGTAGTATTGTTTTCATCACTCCCACATCCAACAAAAACAGCAGCACATAACAATGTTGCTAAAACTAAGCTAATAACCTTTTTCATACTTTCTCCCCCTTGTATAAATATTCCATATTTTATCATATTTAGGGAGATATAGCAATCTTTTGTGAGTAACTCTAACAATATAATATATAATAAAAAATGTTTACATTTTAATCATCCTCCTAAAAGAACAGATAAAGGAACCTCTTCCTCTTTTTCCTTTTTATATCCGTTCCACTCACAATATTTTTCAAATACAACTACCAATTTTTTTAATGTTATTTCCCAAAATTCTTCATCCGAATAGCCAAGCAATACTTTTGCCCTATAGTACCATGTATCTATATCAACGACTATTCGGCTGTCGCGTTTTTTTCATCTTCCTCTGTATCTTTACTCGGCATGGCGTTCATTATTACATCTGCTATTAAACTAGATAACGTTTTAATGTCAGACATTCCGAATTCCTCACCTATTTGTTCTGCAGTGTAATACCCCCATTTTTCCGTACTGTTTTTATTATGTTTTTTCACATCTTGATTGATTAATAAACATAACAACCAAAGCATATCACCTACTTTAGCCATTTTTTCAAAAAAGCTGTCTAAATCTTCATATTTTTCTTGAATTTCCGCAATTACATTTAGGTTGAATTTTAATCGAAATGTTTTACCATCAAACTCAAAAGGAACAGTTTTTTCTTTTACATTACATTTCATTTAAAATCAACCTCCCAGTTCAGCCGGTGTGAATTTCGATTTAATGAACTCTAACGCTTCATTTTCTGCGTCAAAAATCTTCATATATTTCCAATTACCAGCGTTATCGGAAGTACCTTTTCCCGTGATACTCGGTGTGTTCCAAGTGATACTATCTCCTTTGGTTGTGCATTTTTCAGCCGGTGGTGTGAATTTCACTTTTGGAAACCAAACCGCAACATAAGTTGTAACATTTTCCACCATTTCACCCTTTACAAAACCAAAACCAACATATTTTGCAATATCGTTGATATTCGCCTTGACTTCTTTGTTGTCCTCTGCAACCGTTTGTCCGAATAATGCGGTAAACGCTTCTACAGGTAAAGATGTTGTATTAAGTGTAACATCAAGATCTTTAAATTCTTTTACATATTCAGATAAGGCATTATCCCCATACAACGATGCTTCATTGTAATTTGGTGTTACTTCCACATCAATCATTTTTCCAAGTGCCAAACCTTTTTCATATGTAGCCTCGGCAGCTTCCGGTTCTGTTTTAATAGCTGCCACATAAGGGTACGCTACTTTATATTGTGCCATAATTAATAATCCTCCATTTGTGTTTCAGATATTCCTTCGATCATCACCTCGATAATGGTGTGAAAGAGTTTTGTTGTTTCTTCGTAAATTTCTGTTGTTGACAAGTACGTAAATCCTGCTTGTCTCAGTTTTTTGCGTATCTTTTTAGCAGTTGATTTTGGATTGTTGGGCGTAAAAAAATGGACTTGCACGTATGCAATGTCCATAAGTTCTTCATTATTTCCAAAAAATGACGGTCGGTTATCACTATCATTAAAGGTTATATATTCTGTTTCGTTTCCCACGTATCTCATCCACTGCACCGGTATGCCTATATTGGATAGCGCAGTCATAATTAACGGATTTGTATTCATTGTTTTTCAACCTCTCTGTTAAAAACTTCCTGCATTTTATTTAGTACTTCCGATTCTGCATCGTTTACAGCAGACTGTAAAAACGGAGTTGGTGGTTGTTTCGAGGTTCCAAATTCCAAAGCAAGCATTTTCTGATAATTGCGGTAACCTTCCGTAGAATATCCGCCTTTTTTTCTTGCCCTTTTATACACCTTACCTTTTGCAACACCCGTAGCAGTAACATATCCGTAGTATCCGCCACCTTTTACCGGCTTTGCTTTCTTTGCTTTTATTGAGTTGATAAGTTCGCCGGTATCTTTATGCCTTAACAGTTTTCTTTTCATAGATTTCTCCAGTATCGGGGCAGCTTCATCAATCATCTGTGGCGCAATTTCGTCAAATTTTGCACCTAGATTTTCAAGTTGTTTTTGAAAGTCATCAGACCATATAATTTCAAAGTTTGCCATTGGCTTCACCTTTAACAATCGCTTTGATTTTTATAACTTTATTGCTATATTGCACAGAATCAATAAAGGTAATGTCATATGGAACATTTTTAAATAAAATGCGATAATCTTTGGTGTTTAACTCACTTACTTTCTCACAATATCTTATTTCTAAAACAACTGTTTGTTCTGCGTTGACCGCCATAGCTTCCCAAAACTCGCCACCACTCAGATTGTTGACATACGCCCAACACGAATAATAATCTTTCCATTGTTGAGAGGTTAAGCCGTCAGAGTCTGTTTCAACAACATACTTTTGAAATGTAATTCTTTGCTTCATTTTGGAAGTATTCATATATCAGTCCTCCAATTGAAGTTGCAAAACCATACTTCTAAGTGAATATTGTACTTTTTCGTTGGCTTGTAGCACGGTATATACACGGTTTTCATATAAGGTAGAAACAATATTTAACAAAAGAAGTTTCATTCGTGCAGAACTTTCTTTGTACTGACCAACCGCATCAGCAATATATTCTTCCGCCGCTGCTATTTCCAGTGTAATTAAACTGTCATCGTCATCAAAATCAACCTTTAAAAAGTTTTTAACCTCTTCTAAAGTCATGCTTTTAACCTTTATTTGCTGCTAACGCTCGCAGCCGCAGGAGTTGTATCAAATTCGCCGTAAATATAGCATTTATCAGATTTATCGCATTGAACTACGTCAATGAATTCAATTAAACGAGCAATGGTTGTATTGCTCATAAATCCAGCCTCTGTGGAAGTTGCAAAAGCTACTTGGCCGTTCAAATCTACAAATTTTACTGCTTCTGATAAATTACCATAAAAAATCGGTGCCTTTTTCTCGTTGTTAGGCAACATTGCATCAGAAAAAACATGAATAACTTGACCATTAAACAACTTCTGTGTTGGGTTTGCTGGGTTTGGTTGCAAAATCGGTCTACCTGTTTCATCTAATGCGCTATCCATGTAGTCAAAACCGGTTTGATTTGTTACGATGCAAGAGCCAAAAAGTACAGCAGGGTCCAAATCTACATTGATAGAAGATTTCAAAGCCTTCCAATCTTGCAGAGCTTTTGCAGATTTATTAGATTTCAGTACGGTAATAATCATTTTATTTTCTGTAATTACTGCTTTTTTTGCAAAAACTTCTACGATGTAGGCAATTAGCGCATTATCTGTTAGTTTTAGCAATGTATTAGATAGCTTAATAAATGCAGCTTTTTCTTTTAGAGAGAAAGAAACATTTTTAAATTTAATATCATTGGAATCTTGACCGTCTGTACCATCTGCAAAATCAACCAATTCAGAAACAGTTTCAAAATCTTCGCTAGGGAAAGAACCTGTTAGAGCTGATGTTGGGATATAACCGACAACTTCGCGTAAACTTCTGTACTGTCTGATTTTTTTATGAATTAATGTACTGATATCTTCCGGTAAAATATAACTTTCACCATGTTCACCGGTAGTATGTTCTGTAGAGGGTAATAACAAAGCATTTTCTGCTTCTGTTAGCGGAGCACCGGTTACTTTTTTAATCATGGCACGGATAGCGCTTGCATTTTCTTTTGTTTTATCCGCTGTCATACCTTCTTTTTTATCTTTTGCTTCTTTGTTTAAAATTTCTGCTTCTTCTTTGTCAAGCTGTTCTTGTAGAGAAATCGCTTCTTTCAAAATTTTAGCTTCTTCCATTTTCGCTTTCGCTTCATCTACTTTTTTAGCATTCAAAAGTGTTTGAGCATCTTCTTTTAAAGTTTCGAGTTGACTTTTTAGTTCATCAATTTTTTTCATTCTTTTAATTCCTACTTTCTTGTAAAAAAATTACAAGCCGAGTAAATCTAACTCGACCTGCAATAATTCAATATTATTTTCTTTGTCTGATTTATGTGAAAAATTTGGAACGTGGTTATATTTATCAAAGTAATCCGATTCACAAGCAACAATTTCTTTGCACTCTTCGACCTCTATATCAAAGTATTCTGCTGCTTGTTTTCCAGTCAACCAGGTTTCCTTATTCACCATTTCTTCTATCGCTGCTCTGGACACATTTTCTTTCACGTGTTCCATGTATACATTCATAATGGATTCTTGACACACATCCAGAGAATCAGCGCATTTTCTTAATTCGTCCGCGCTTCCGTATGCATAGCTCCACGGTTTATGTATCATAAATTGCGCATTTGACGGAATCACTACTTTATCCCCCGATAAAGCGATGACACTTGCGATACTTGCAGCGATACCATCCACATAAACTGTTTTCTCGCCTGGATAACGTTTCAAGATATTGTATATAGCTAAACCACCATGAACGGAACCACCGCCACTGTTAATGTAAATATCAATTGCTTGATAGCTATTCAATTCAGCTAAAAAATCCACAATATCTTGTGGACACTTGTCCTCTTCATACCAATACGATTGCCAGCTATCAGAAACGATGTCACCATAAAAATATAACTCCGCTTTGTTTTCTCCCACAGAGTTAAATTTTAATGTGCCTTTATTTTCTTTTTGCTTTGTTTTAGTGTTCCTTTGAGTAAACGTATAAATCTTATTCAATGTTATCACCCCCTTTCTTTGTATATTGCTTGCCTAATTCAGAAAGAGGGATGCTTGCTCCGTTGCCGATAATTAAGCGGTCAGTTCCTTCCTCAAAAGTCAAATTTTCTTTTTCTCTCGCTTCTGAAATTTTTAAGAAACCATTATTAATTCCAATTTGGTGTGCTTGATATCTTGTTAAAATATCACTTCTCAAAATCGCATCTACATTGAATCTAAAATATTTTCCACTGCTTCTCTGCTGCATCGTAAGAAGCTTATAATCCATTTCTTGCTCATAGCTAGTAACAACATTTTGGAGTGTATCTGAGTAAAACGCCCTGTTTTGCTGTTCTATGTTGTTGTATGTGGATTTTTCCATATCATTTAACTGAAAGCCTTTCACACCGAAAGCATTCGCTATTTGGCGAGTGGTTAACCCTTGCAATTCAAAAAATTGATTATTTACAAGCTTTGTTTCCAGTTGTTCCACTTTAAAGTCAGTTGGAATTGGGATTACTTTGCCTGCATTTTTAGCTCCACCCATTTTTGAAAACTTATTTACAATCTTTTGTCGCTTAGCTTCGTTTAAATCACCGATATATTGAACTATAATAGGGTCTTGTAAGCCACTACTGTACTTTTCCTTTATGACTTCTCGTGCCATTTTTTCGCTGTTAATGGTATCACTTAAATATTTTTTTATTGACTTTCCTTCAATTCCGTTTAACGCAAAATTTTTAAAGTGTACAATTTCATCGCTTGTATATACCTCATCTCCATACTTTGAATCATGATAGTAGTAATATACTGCATTTTTTTTATTAAGGACACTGGTATCATCAATGATAATCTCCATATTTCTACTGTCTAGGAGATAAAGCGCTTTTATTTTTCCACGAAGTGTACTTATAAGCCAGTACGCGTTACCGTACTCTAATCTTTGATATTCAGTAGACCATAAAAAATCGTGGGGCGTGATATATGGGTTCGGTCGATACTTTAATACTTGTGCAATATCGTCATCTATCTTCTCGACATTTCCGTCACTAGACATCTGCATGAGTTTAATCGGGAGTTTTGCAAGTGCGTTGCACCTTATCTGCATACACGCGTAGTAAGTAGCACTATTTAACATTGAACTGGAAATATCTCCAATCTTTCTTCCAAAAAACATCTCAAGTTCTTCTAGCGTTGGATTTACGCCAATAGTTTCAACTTCGTTTTTAAGTTGTTTGTTTTTATCTTTTTTAAACAGGTTCATGTTTCACCCCCTCTCTACCACTCTTCATTATCTAGCCATTCATCAGTTAAGGTTTCGTCAAAAAACTCATGGTACAGCGCCAATTTAAATGCACACAGCAACGCATCCACAGGGTCAATTCTTTTCTTTGCTGCATCTTTATCAATTTTTATCAGTCCGTTACTCTGCTTAATAACTGCATTACTCATAGCAAAGTTTAAAAGCGGATTACAAGTATATATCACATTCCCTTCATACACTTTTTCCCGAAATCCCGCTGTACTTTCGTTTAAAGAACGGTGCGATTGATATACCTCTTCCACCAGATAACCTTCATTGGATAAATCCATCATCATTTTGCTGGCATTCGCTGGGTCGAAACACAAACATTCTATTTTCCAGTTGTTTTTTTCGCATATATCTTTTACATATTGCATTACTGCACTCTGATCAACAATCTCTGTGTTTGTAACCGTTAAATAGCCATTTCTTTCCCACGCATCATATGGAACTTTGTCTTTTATGATTCTTTCTCTCAATTTTTCTTTGTTTGGGATAAAAGAATGCGAAAAACACACATAGTGAATCACCTTATTTCCGTTTTTATCAACTTTATCTGTTTGAATAGGAAAAACAAAAGCCACTGAGGTTAAATCTATTTTGGCAGACATATCAAAACCCACATAAACCGGTTGTCCATCCAGTTTATAGGGAATTTTTTTCACTTCGCATTTTTTCCATTTAGCCATATCCATATATCCGTTTTCTTGAGCTTGCACCCAAATATTCAGCACTTTTGTCAAGAACATAGTCATTTTTTCAGGAATTGATTTTGCTATATCATAGGCTTCTTGTATTTTCTTGATTCCGTCAGAATAGGTTGCTCGAATTGGGTTAGCTTTTAACCATGTGTTAATATTTCCTATGTCGTCATTTATATCTGCTTCGCAAATATCCACAAAGTAACTTTCGTTTGATACATCTACATCAGGATTCAAAATTTTTGAGCAATACTCATACTCTTGTGTGTAACACGGATAAGCTAAATCAACGCCGGCTGTTGTAATAATCATAAGTAAGTTTTCTTTTGCATTAGCACCCAGCCCTAAGTCGTAAAATTCAGTTGTTGGCTGCTGATGATATTCATCCAGTACTAATACAGCTGGGTTAGTTCCATCACCTTTTTGTCCATCTTCTTTACTCAACGCTTTAATAAAACTGCCTGTTTTCTTGTGTTCAATAATATTTTTTGTGATTTTAAATTTTGCACGCAAAGGGCTTCCTTTTAAAAGATTGTTACATTCATTAAAAATAATTTTAGACTGCTCTCTTTTTGTGCCAGCTGTATATGTTTCGTATATTTCGTTATTTCTGGATGCACCATATGAAATCTCATAAAGTAAAACACCTGCTTGCTCCTGTGATTTTGCGTTTTTTCTCCCCACTTCTTTAAAAGCTTGAGTAAACCGTTTATATCCTGTCTCCTTATGTCTCCATCCATAAAGCTGACATAACGAAAACTTTTGCCATGTAGTGAGTTGAATGTATTGTCCTGCCAATGTACCTTTGCTGTGTTTTAATAAAGAAAACCATTTTACAATCCTTTGCGCTTCTGCTTCATTCCACACAAAAGGAAAACCCTTATCATCTTCTTGTTCTGATCGCGTTAAATCATTCAAAAATCTCTCGCAAGCCCAAATGTGTTTTACTCCATTTCTTTCAGGACTATTGATGCAGTCATGACAGTAGTAAATCAATTCATCTTTGATACTTTTAAATATCTCCAAAAGTATCCTCTATTTCTTGTTGTGTTTCTTCGGCTTTTTTAGAACCTATCTTTAGCCTACTGTCAATTGTTAAACCACACAGTGATGCAAAACTTCTCATTTCAGTCGCATAATTTTTTTGTATTTTTATGAGAGGGTTTTCAGCTGTTGTAGTGCTTCCGTTTGGCATAGTTTTTTCAACAGTTAATTCTTCATTCTTTAATTGATTAGTCGCTTCTACATACAAGGCAAAAGAATTACAATACCCGGCTATATTATTCAAATCTAAATTTCCAACTACGTCAATTTTATTAAATTCTTTAACAACACGATTAAATTCTTTTATTGCTGTTTGATTTATAAGCCAGTCCGGAGGCATATCTAATTGAGATTTTCCTACACTTACCAAATTCTCTGCCTCTGCTTTATTCAATTGTATTTCAACCCTTAAATCTCCTTTTTGTTCTGCTAGTAGCTTTCTAGGCCTCCCCAATTTTACACCTCCTAAAAAATCAATATTTACAAATTTGCATAAAGAAAACTAGGCCTGCGGTTCTTCTCGCTTTATATAAAACATTTTCATGTACCCCCTATACCCATTTCCTTCCTAAACCTTAAAACCAAATCTCGCAGTATAGAAACCACTCTTTTTTTATCTTCTTCACTCTTCCTCATAAGGTCATGTAAAGCTTGATGATTTGAATCCGTTAGGTATATCAGGTTGGTATCTTCTAATCTTTTGTTCCAATCGTCTTTTAACGGCACTATATGGTGCATTGTTCTGCCATAACTAATGACGTCATTGATATACAAGTCATATATATCCAGCTGATGATACACATCTATCATGTACTCTCTTTTCTTTCTCCACTCTTTGGATAAGTAAAAGCTTTCTATCTTATCATCAATATATATTTTTTCATGCTTGTACCTTTTCTTACTGCACTTACACTTAGTACCAGCTGGTAATCTCTTACCACATCTGTCACATCTTTTGTATATAGGTACTGTAATCACCTCAATAAAAAAAGACCATGCATCAAGCACAGTCTTATATTTGGACTAGCTGGCAAGGTCATGCCCTTGCTTGATACCACTACTGCGATATAACCAGCTATATATATTCCGTGTCGCCACTACGGATATTTTATGTGTGTTTCCGTGGAATGCCGCGGCACACAGGCGATATTTTAGAAAGGAGGTATATAAACCGTTAGGGATAATTAATTTTCCCTGCTTACACTATATCATAGATATTTCAAAAAATCGTCCGCTCTTTTTCCACTTTTAATCTCCAGTATACCCATAACGAAGAATTGTAAAGTTATGTAAAGCCTCATCTTTTAGCTCATATACTCTGCTTTTTTCTATATGCATCTTGTCCATAAGCCTTTCAATATGTCCTTTGCTTCTATCAATAAAGAACTCTGTAAGTATTTCTTGCTGCTGTCTCGGTAGCAAATATAAAGTTCTTTCTATCGTTTGAACAAACTTTTCTGACAGCTCTTTGTTTTGTCGCAGCTTATCCCTTTTCACGATATTATTCAACAAATGGTCTTCACTTCTGCTTGCTCCACCCTCAACAGCTTCGCTATCTGTCGCACAACCCTTTAAAGCAGCAAAATCATTTTCAAGCCATATTAATTGACTGTCCACACTCTCCAAAAATCTTTTACGCTGTCCATATAAACGTAGGTCTGATATAGATTCACTTATCCAGTTCATTTAATCCCTCCATATCAATTTTCAACTCTTCTTTTAAAATTTTATCCACATGATACCAGTAAAGCTCATCTTCTCTATGCTCTTCAAACATTTCTGTTACTGTATCAACAAATTTCAGTAAACGTTGCTGTCCGAAACCAAAATTTCTATTCAAATTAATGAGCGACACTTTAAGTATCTGCTCTATCAGCTCTTTGCTCAGCTTTTCTCTTTCTTTGCTTACAATCTCTTTAATAGAATCCTGTATTTGCTTTGATAGTCTTTGCTTTGCCGGAATCCTTGCTTTCATACTATACACCGCTTTATAAATTTTGTTATATCCGCAGCTTTTGAACTCATCGCACAGCCCTCCACGATATACACACTTTGGAACCAATAAATCTTTTAAGTACGGACATACTTTCAAAATCTCATCCTTTATCAGTTCCATCGTTTCTCTCGTCTGCTTGTCCGCCTGCGCACATAACCTCATATGTGACATAGAAATTAAAGCCTGTGCGTTGATATCCATAATATGTGTTACTATTTCATCCTGTCTCGCCGCACATCTATCGTAATCTTTTTGCCTATCATTTCTTTGCGATTTCACATAGTGCTCAACTCCATGTTTATGCCTTACTAGATGAACTGATACATAGTAAGGAATCTGCATTTTTATTGTGAACATCAGCGTTCTAATCGGACTATGTTCTGACTTTAAAATCTTTTCTTTCCACTCATCTGTGGGAAGAGTATCTGAGTCTTTTCCCACTGTGCCTAGTGCTAGCTTCTTGCAGCGTAGCCAGTCAGCATCACTTGGGTATCTTAAAATCTCTACTTGCATTTTCATTCCTCTAAAAATTATATCAATTTTTTAATCTCGGTTATGATTTTTTCAACTTGTTTTTTATCTCCGATTAAAATTTCTGTACCGCATTCTGTACATACGATTCGCGATTTCGTCATTATGCCTCCTTCGCAGTAAATATCTTTTCCTCCACAAATCGGACACTTAAGATCGATTTGATGTTTAAGATTGATTTGTTGAGCTCTCAAATTCCACACCTTCGCAACTTCTTCTTTTGCGCAGTAGTCAAGGCTTTCATCAAAAATGTTTGTTCTCAAATCACAACTTGTACAATAAATCAATACGCTTCCTTTCGTCTGGGTAAAATTTGTTTGCCCAAATTCTGCTTTCCCCCCACAACAAGGACACTCTTTTAATTTAATTTCTTTCATTTTTGTTCACCTTCTTTTTTCATCATCCAGACCATGCGTGCAATAGCTTCCGCATCATTTCTCTGTATTCCTTGGCTCATAAGCAGCTTTATAAATCTTTTTCGTGTCATTCCTCTTCCTCCAAATCCATTCTTGTGATGATATACCCTTTGCATCTATATCCCCTACGGTAACAAGAAGCTACAGAACATTGGCGAACCCCCATCGCTTCGCAGGCTTCTTTTTCAGAATCGAACTTAATTTTCTCGTTTCCTTTTGAGAATACATATTGAACTCTGTTCGTTTTATGTAGCTTGCAAATATTCTTAATATTTCTTCTTCCTGCTTCGGAAAGGTTCACAGACATCGGGATAAAGCAACACGTTTTAGGACTATACTGCTTTTCTCCTCTTGAAAATAAATCCTTATCAATCGACATTTTGCCGTTCTTCATCCATTCAGAATATCCTGGTAATTTTTGAATATCTTCATAAAAGTTAGATAAATAAAACCATCTTTCACAAACAGAGCAATCCTTATAAGTTTTGCCTTTTGTTCGTTGCAATTGTTCCTCATCATAGCAACGACGCAGCATATCAAACCAAAGGGAATATACTCGTTTATTGTTTTTACTTTTAGTCCATCCAGCCGGCATATCGTTTACTCCACCGTACTTATTCTTTGCCATTATCGTCCTCCCGCATAAACGCTCCGCAATTAGGACAGAAATGCATATAATACAAGTAATCTTCAAAAGTCCACTCTCCTGTAAGCGAAAACTCAACTGCACATTGAGAACATTTTGCACAATCATCATATTCATATTCAGATAACTTCCACTTACCGTGCTTTATAAAATCTTCGCTTTCTATAAGGTCGTAATCATTAACAAATTCTAAAACATCATCTATGTATACAAAACTTGAACCTCCATAGGTATCAAGTATTGCGTCATGAAGTTTGTCTGCATCAATTAATCTCATATTCATTCCTCCGGCAAACTAGGTAATGGCATCCAGTGGGTGAGTTTTGTAAAAAAACCATCCATTGACGTGTAAAACTCTCCATCTGAAAAGTGCGCTATGTCCACAAGTTTTTCCCCACCGTCTTTAAAGTACAAAACAACAAGACAATCGGTTGCTGTCTCCGGCAGCCTATCTTTTACACTTATCCACTCCATATCACTCACCGCCCAACTCAGCGTGTATAAAAATACCATCTTCTCTGACTTGCATTAAAAATTCTACTTCCACATCCGACACTTTTCGAACAAATCTACTCAAAATGTCGATAATGTAAATATTTTTGACATTTCCGCTTTTTATACTGTCTAAAACTTCATCAAATGAAAGAATTTCTGCTTTCATATTGCTTTCACCTCCACGGTGAAATTATCGAAGTTGTCGCTCAACTCATCCAAAAGAAACTTCGTTAACTCTTGAGGGAATCGGTCAAATCCGCTCTTTAGTGTTTCTTCACTGAATTTCTCTGCTGTTTGAGTGTTAACTTTTCCTTTCAGCCTTACAGTATAAGTCCTATCAAAATTACAATTCATTCCCATTCTCCTTTTTGTCATAATTCGGTAGTTTAAATTCAAATAAAGCGAACCCCTCATCTTCTTTATTCATGAGTTTCTTTTCGATTTCATCTCTCAGGTCACCGAATAAAAAATCATCTATCTCTTCCGAGCGTTTTGCATTTATTTCGCACTGCCTTTGAATCAGATGAATCTGCCTTAAGATATATTCCCTATCCACTTTTGTTCCCCATCTCCATTCTTTTTGCTATCTCATATACTACAGGCACACTCACGGAGTTACCCGCTTGCTTATATAGCTGACTGTCTGAACATACTTCTTTTGCACGGTCAAAATAGTCATCTGGAAAACCTTGCAGACGGAAACATTCTCGAGGGGTGAGCTTTCTTACCCTATATCCATCTTTATCAGATAAGATGAACTTTGGCTCAAGCCGTCCCCCTGTCCCGGTATTCAATGTCGGGCTTATCCCGTCTGGACTGTATATCCTGTTTGCCTGCTTGTTCTCTCCGTCTATCAGCGCGACCAGTTTCAAGCCTTTTTCATGCTGTTTACTTTTAACAAGTGGGTAGCATCCGACTGTCGCATTTTCGCCCGTTCTGGTTGTAATCACATTAACACATTGTCTTTGTAGCTTATCAACCTTTTCACTGTCTGCTCCGATAGGAAATATTTTTCGGGTACATCGTCCTCTAAGATGTCCAACAATGAAAACCCTCTCTCTGTTTTGAGGGAGGACATCGGCAGTGTTGAGCACCGCCCACTCTGCATCATACCCGATTTCGTCCAATTCCAGGAGGAGCCGTGCAAAATCAACCCCTCTGTTAATACTAAGTAAGTTTTTAACGTTTTCAATGAGTAAGTAAGAGGGTCTATCTTTTTCCGCTTGTCCTCTAATAAGGTTTGTAACTGCAAAAAACAAGCTAGAACGCTGTCCTGCGAAACCTTGCTGTTTTCCTGCAATGCTGATATCTTGGCATGGGAATCCAAAGCACCAGCAGTCGGCTCTTGGCATGTCCTCTGCTCGAACCCTTGTAATGTCATCTGCATACCACTCACACTCCCTTGGCTTATGCATCGCTATATAACTTTCATTTGCGTACTTGTCTATCTCACAGTGACCGACACAGACGTGTCCTGCTTGCTCCATCGCAAGACGAAAACCTCCTATGCCGGAGAATAAGTCTAAAAATATCATTTGATTACCTCAACTATCCCGCGTTAAACGAAGCCAAAACAACACCTTTTTCTATAGATTCATCAGCTACTCCGATTTTTTTGCACTCCACATGACTAGGGTCTTTCACCCACTCACTACCCCATCGACATACAGTATCAAAAATGTCGCCATTTGGGTGTATTTTAACCGCCTCTTCTTCGCTCTCCGCACAGACTATCGCTGAAACATACTCATCGTAACTCGCGTTATCGTCACGCTCAATTAAGTATAAGTTCATATACATACCTCTTTCATAAAATCTTTGTACATCATGCTTGATTGAATCCCTGTATTATTCTGATACTTCCCACTGTTATACAAATCATAGTCACCTTTTATGGTGTGATAATAGATTTGGCATACTTCAATATCGGGATAAATAATCAATGGGTGAATGCAATAAATCTCCAATGTCCAATAACCTGCAAAGCCAATGTCTCCGAAACCAGCAGTTACATGGATACACAATCCCAAACGGCCTGTAGAAGAACGTCCTTCCAGCATAGGGACATATTTACTGGTAGTCGTAAATTCTTTTGTTCTTCCCAAATACAGCTTATTTGGTTCCAGCAATAATCCTTCTTCCGGAATCACTAATTTTTTGGTCGGATTTGGCTTTTTCATGTCCAGTATTTCATTTTCATATACCAATAGCTCGTTATGCAGCGTTAAATTATAACTGTTCGGATTTACTTGGCTGGGGGTAAATGGATTTATCACGATATTTTTATTATGTACTTCTCTTTCAATTTCTTTTCCAGATAAAATCATAAATCCACCTCAATCCAGCACAATCACTTCACCGCAAAACGGACACGTTAGTGTTTTAGTTGACTCTACAACTTTACCTTCTGCATAAAATTTTATTTCCTCAATTTTTATTGTATCTATCAATTTAATGTATCTATTTAAGTACCACTGAGCTTTCTTTAAATCCTCGATTTTACTTGAACTTTCTTTTAACCCTGCACGACTGATATACTTAACAATATTTCCTAGATGATACCCCAGTTTTTTATCCTCTATGTAGTCAATCACTTCGATATTCCCCTGCGTATAATGAGATGGGTGGTTTATATTATCTTTCATCTAAATGCCTCCTAAATAAACTCGATTACAAGTTCTTTTTCAAAAGCTTTTGCTACACGCTCTAACGTCCTGATGCTAGGATTTCCAATATCATTTACTAGCTTATTAATTTGTGTAATACCTACTCCTGATTTATCCGCTAAATCCTGTTGCTCCCATTTTTTCACTTTCATTAACGCTTTCACTTTTTCACCTATCGTCATTTATCATCACCCCATAACAAAGGTTGTCCACACTTAGGGCAACTTTCAACTCTTTTTGTTCTTGATTCGGTTACATATCCCAAGGAGTAACAGCAGTAAGGGCAAACATATATCAACTCATTAAAATAAAATGATAATTGTATCACCGGTTCTGCTTTTACGTTATTTCTTCTCATTTTCATCCAAAGATAACCTCCCATCCATAATACGAACCATTTTTTTACATAGTTCACATCCATGTAATTCAATATCTTTATTAACCTTACCCATAGCCACCCGCAAATCATCAAATTGTCTTCCTCTGGATAACAACGACTTTTCTTTTTCCGACTGTTCCAGATAAGTACGTTTTATTTGCCCTCTCTCTTTTTGCGCTTGTTCTTTATCCAGATAACCTAAGCGATAATCATGATATATACATCGCATAGATAGATAAGCAATTTGTTCCGATTGCGCATGATATTTTGGTAGAGGTTGACTTTCAAACGCCAATTTTTCTATTTCATTAAAATCTGCCCACATAATCCCACCTCTTGACAGATTAATTTTAATATGATACTCTTAATTCACAGGTACTTGATACCTGTATTTGTTGTATCTATTTATATAATTTAATATTTTCAATAAATATATTATCTATGTCTTACTTGTTAGGCATAGATTTTTTATTTTTTTATTATGTATAACCTGTATAACTTTGTATAACTCGGGTTATACGTTCAAAACCGCGCTGTTATGCGCTTTTTTAGATTTTGTATAACTGTATAACCATTTGTGCGATTCTCTATACGCGCGAGAAATTATATATATAAATTAAAAAAATATCTATATAAGTATGTGTGTAAAAGTGGTTATACAGGTTATACAGTTATACATCCGCATAAAACCTAGCTTTTTTAACATTATTGGTTATACAAAGTTATACTTTTGTTATACATTTTACGTTTTTAATCTCCCAAAAACTCAAACTCTTCATTTTCTTCTACTTTTGGTAACCATAAAAATACACAGTTACATGGTGCACCATTGATACGTTTCATCTTCGTATATCCTTTTGCACCAACTTCAATTAATTTTTTCTGTCTTAACCACGATAATAATGATCCACTATTAAATCCTGCTTCATCACAAATACGATTAAAAGCATTTCTTACTATGTATGCTCTGCCCTCATCCAATTGTCCTAAAACTTCGGTTATCTCACTACTTCCGCAAAATTTATTTTTGTTTTGGACAACATACTCACATATGTACTCATAGGCACGCTGATTCACAGACACAGCCTCTTTGCTTTTTAAAAATTCACTGATTTCTTTCACCGTCAGCGCTTTATCATCTTTAAAAATCCAGTCTGTAACCAGTTTATCGGCAGTCAATACCAATGCAGCAGCACCCGCTTGTTTCTCCATCGTATCTTCTGTTTTGGTTTGTGCGTAAATTTGTTCATAGATGATTTGCGCTGCCTCTATCATTTCAGGCGCTTGCAACAGTTCAACAAACGCTTTACCAGCAAAGCCGTAATTTGATTTTAAAAGATTTGCAACATAACGAGGGTCATCAAACAACCTTTCTGTACACTCTACCTCTAAAATACGGTTAACCGCACCACCACCAGACGAAGCATTTGTAATAGGCATTTCTCCGCTTGTAATGATACAATTCGACCATGTGGGAGTTTTATCTACTCCGCCACTTTTATTGCCTCTGGTGCGTCCTGCGCCCTCGGAAAGCATATAAATAGATTGGTCAAAGTCTTTTTTATCTTTTATGATTTGTAGTTCATCTAATATAAGCGGTAAAGAGTTAACAAAAGCAGCGGATTTCTCTCGTCCTACTGATGTGCTGTTAAAAGTATGAATATATCTGCCAACTTCGGGATTCGCCCACACGCTGGCCGCTAACATTAGCCCTACAGTTTTACCTACCTCTGTTCCTCCCCAAATGTGAAGAAAGAATGGCAAACCACCTAACGGCTTTACCAGCACACTGGCGAAACTTGCAGCTAAAATCAAGCGCGGAAATACATTTCCTGACCGTACCTTTTTGGCAAGCTCTAACCATATATCATAGTCACCGTAACACTGTACGCTTTCAAAATATGATTTAAAGTTCACATCTCCGTCAAACACTAAATTTTCAACATATGGGGAAAATCCTTCTCCATCAATCCAACCTAAACGGGAAACACTATTTTTTTCAGGAATTAGGTCATAATTTAAAGATTCAACATCATGTAAATACTGAACTAATAACTTTGAATTTTCGCTTGTCACACCTACTCCGACATTGGCAAGCTCTAAAATTGAATTATTACTTGCTAATGTCTTTTTATCCGCTAAAGTATTGCGCCACTGCTTCCCTTTACGATAAGAAATCATTAATTTTTCTACTCCCGTATCAATGTTGACAAGGCGCATAATCGGTAAAATCGGATGATTACATGCAAATTTTTCTCCATAATCCGTTTCAATAGATACTCCAAACTCGTCAGCTCTCCAAGCTCCACAACTAAGTTCAAGTGCTTGTCCCTCAAACTGCGTTACACTGTCCAAAGCTATCGGTTTGGTTAACTTCTTTTTCTTCTTTACGTATTCTGAAAAAATCTTGCGAAAATTCTTAACATTAACCTCTTTAGCGTTATTGGACATTTGAGTTATAATACGCTCTAATGTAAAGCTATCGTCTATGTATTGGTATGCGTATTCATAAGGAGTTGTACTGCTAATATAGTCTTCGTATGTATATATTGGTATTCCACTTATAATTGATTCTTCCGTCACCCGTACACCTCCCTCCATTTTTCAAAAGTATTATATGTATCAAGCCAATACTCTAAATAATCTGTGTGGTGCAAAGCATATATAAAAGCAGGGTTTAACTGCTCACTTGACGTTTTCGGCGCCAATCTCTTTCTTTGCAGCCACAGAGTACGAAACCAATAATTTACAATATAATAGTGGTCTTTGTACATGCTTTTTAAGTTGTCAACCTTTTCTTTTTCTGACTGAATTTCTTTCCAACGAGCGTCTAAATCTCTTTTGCGACTTTCTGATTGTTGGCACAAACCAAGTCCGAAATCGTCATCTAATCGCATAATTGCACTGCCAAAATCAATCTTAAAAAGATGGGAAACAAAGCTGATAACATCGCCACCCATACCACAACCAAAGCAATAAAATGTATTGGTATCGGTATAAATGCGTAAGCTAGGTGTTTTTTCGTTATGAAAAGGACAAGAAATAAATCCTTTTTGGGGTTTATACCCATACCTATCAATGATATTTTGAATCGTTACAAGCTGTTTTATTTTATCAATGTTATCATTGTAGTAGTTCATCTACAACACCGCTTTCCAAGCGTTCTTTTAACTCATAATAAAGCGTTTTATATATTAATTGTCCTGTTAACCTTGGCGTACAAAACAAAATATGCGTTCCGTATCTAGCTTCCCACGCTTTTAAGCTGGCTACCAAAGCCATAGGATTTAACTGACTGCGGTAATTTCCTGCAAAAATATCTTCCCAACTGGTATTTTCTATTAGTAAATAAGGTTTTCCACCTGTGCTTTTTAATCTGTCAAATTCGTGCACAAATCTTTGGCGACCGCGTGTGAAATTGGAACATATTTCATCTGCACTCATTTTGCGTTCAATGACAACTTTATCTGCTAAAGAATAAATAGTTCCGTTTGGTAACGTACACTCGCAACTGTAATCACCTGAATCCAATTTTTGTCTTTTATGAGGACACTGCATCGCTTTCAACCTTTTATGAAACGCCGCTGTTTCTTGCTCCCTAGTATCCACAAGCACCGTTAAACTTTCCAGACAATCTCTTACTTCAAATGGTGTCATGTAATTCACCTATTAAAAAGGGAGGTCTTCATCGTCTAAAAGTTGTACTGTTTCAGGCTGTGTACTTCCCGTAGGCTGCACAGTAGATTTATTTTGTAGTGGTTTATCTTTTGGAATTTCAAATTTATTTTCTCTAATTGTACTTACAGATGTAGCTTTATAAGGTTGTGTTTTCCAACCACTTTTGTTGTTGTATTCCCATTCTTCACGTCTAAATAAACAGCCGAACAATTTTCCTTTTAATGTGGTTTCGTCCCAATCCCAGTGATAACCTTGGTTACTGTCCTCAACCGCTTCTGTGAACGCTTTAAAAACGCTTATTGTCCAATTATCCTTTTCCGTTCCATCTTCTTTCGGCAAAAACAGTTTTAGGACGCCTTTCCATTTTTTGTCTTCCGTATTTTGATTTTTATAATCATTTTTGTAATAGTCTTGATATTCACCCTCTGCAATATCTAAACTTACGTCCAGTCTTGAAAAATCGCCGTTTTTTCCACTGAAAGTTACTTCTTTTGCATCCATGATTTTTGCGATATATCCGCCTGCCGGTAACGCTACAAAATCTCCTGCTGCTTTTACATTTTCCCAGTTATTAAATTTTCTCATTTTTTATTCTCCTTATTAAATGTTATAAAATTCTCTTATTTTGGTATCTACAAATTTCAAGTCGTTATCAATCGTTATGCTATCAAATAGCCCCACAGGACTTTTAACGGTATCCATGCCATTTGTTTGCGTAGTAAACATATATTTTCCATCTTGAACCAGTGTTTTTAAAACAATAGTAAACATGCCTTCTAACGTGATTTTTTCATCAAGCATTCTTCCAATTGTTTTAAACCTTTCATTTCCGTTATTATCACGCTCTATATGGCCCAAAAAATAAACGATTACATCACTGGGTAAATCTTTTATTACCATTTGTACCAAATTCCAAAAATTCAATGCGATGTCGGTAAATTTCTGGTATCCGTTTGATTTTGCATTACGCATAAACTCATTTACCATTAAATATTGAGCATCATCAATCACAATAGATTTTGTTTTTGAACGTGAAATCACATTTGAAATCAAACTATAATCATCGGAATTGAAAGGTTTTAAATCTGTTTTAAAAGGAAGCAATTTATATCCAACATTGATAATACCAAGTTCTCCGTATTTAAAATTTCGCATAGAAGTTGTTTTTCCGCTTCCCGATTCCCCGATTATAAGTACAGGAATCCCCATAAAATCACTCCTTTATTTTCAGAGGACACTGCTCTCCAATACAGTTCAACGGGTCAAGTATCCACTCGCTTGTTAAACGGCAGCTGTATCTTTTATAGCTTTCTTCGTACTTTAAAAAAAGCCAGCACCAACGGCAAGCAACGTCACCGTTAGGGAAGTTTATTTCAACCTCCGTTTCTCCTTTTTTGTATGAAGATACACCGTTACTCTTCATCTTCTCGCACCTCGTCCCAGTCGCCGCTATAAAACCATTCAACCAACATTTTTTCAAATTCTTCGGTCATTTTTTTGTCCGGTTCTGCCAGTGGTCTTTTATCATATCCCAGCTTTGACATGGCATAAGCCACAGCTTCCTCTTTATATACCAGCCCGACATCACGATTTTTACATATTCCTTGATAGCCGATTAATGGCGGCTGCTTAAAAAGTGGATGGTCTTCATATTTCATTTGACACATACTCTCCTATCTGCTATACTTTTTATGTATAATATTTTCTTTGCCCTTTGTCGGTGTTCCAGCACCAACGGGGCTTTTTCTTTTTTTACTCAAAAGATGATGGACTACTGCCAGTAAGGCGATACCTGCAATACACACGGCTTGTCCTATGAAAAAACCTGCTGTATCAAGTCTGCCTTGCTCAAAGCTCCCGACTACACCAAGGGCTGATATAGTCAAGGCAAAAGTTAGTCCTATAGTTACCCAATCAAATATCTTTCTCATTTAGTCATCTCCTATCACTACTTGTGGTAGCTTAAACTCTACGCCTATAAGCTTATACAAAGCACACAGTTCTTTAAGTGTCATATTAGAAGCATCTTTTATTCTTTGATTAACAGTACTCCTTGACATACCTAGCTTTATTCCTAGCTCTTCAACACTTAACCCTTTTTTGTCCTTGCAATACTTTATGACACGCGCTGCTTGATTTTTATTTTTTTCAAGTAAAAGGTCTTTTCCATATGTTACTTTTGGCATTTTCTCACCTCCTTTCTGTGATTTTAATTAACATTTTATGTGAATCTGATTCACTAACCTTTCTCTCTGTTTTTGTTTCGATTGCCCTGCCTCCCATATAGTGGTAAAATTTGTTTGGAGAGGAGGTGTAAATGGTGGATTTTTCAGAATTTTCTAGAATAAAAGAAACGTCTGGCACTCGCGTGGTAAACGAACATTTAGAATTAGGATGGAAACTTATTTTTGTTGGACAATTTTCTATTGATAATGAATCTTACATTTCGTATACCATTGGATGGCCAGCAGTTAAAGGTGTTCCAGTTGAACCTAAAGAATGTACTAAATAGTATAAAATTTTACCTTTAACAAATCATTCCTAAAACAAAAACAGGATTTTTAGAGTTAGTGGCGAAAATTGTTATCCATTTCCCTGATGATAGCAATTTCGCCATTTCCTGTATGTTGGAAGTTTCGTATACTTGTTTTATACATGAATATAACTGATTAGTCTTCAACCCTCTCATCTCCTTTCTTTTTTATTAATTTAATTGTTATTCGACAATAAATAATCGACACTAACGTTAAACAATTTAGACATATCATTTAGCTTTGATTGAGGAATCCTTCCTTTGGAAATCCAGTTATAATATGTTTTTCTGGAAACCCCTAGCTTTTTAGTTAACCCATCGACCGTAAGCCCTTGTCTTGCCCGTTCCGCATTAATATTAGGATACATTGTTACACCTCCTTGCATAGTTTCTATATACTCGTTTCGGGTATATTTAAATTATATACTCAAATTGAGTATTGCGCAATATGTATTTATACCCAAATAGAGTAATAAAATTTTGTGAAAAATACTCATTTTGAACAATTTGTATTAAAAACTTGACTTTTCTACTCATTTCGTGTAATATATATATCAGGAGGGAATCCTATGAATAAACTTAAAGCTTTAAGAGAAGAACAAGGATTAAGCATGATGGAAATAGCTAAACAACTCAATATGCCATATACTACTTACGTTAACTATGAAAAAGGTACACGAGAGCCTAATTCTGAAATGCTTATTAAATTTTCAAAATTCTTTAATGTAACAATTGATTATTTGATTGGAAATTCAGAACAAAAAAACAAAATCTTTGATGGAAACTGTGATGAACGGTTAGAAACAAACATTGACGATGAAGCAAAGTTCACCTCCGAAGAAAAAACACACATAAAAAAATACCGCACTCTTGATGAGCACGGTAAAAAAGCAGTTGATTGTATTTTAAATGTGGAATACGAGCGTGTAGAATCCACCAGAACTCCAGTAATACCTATAAGTAATATAATCACTCTATCCGAGTTTGAACAGCCTGTATCAGCTGGTAAAGGCGTTTATTTGGGAGACGGCAGCCAAACTATTACAAGAGAAGTTCCAAACACTGAAGAAACAAGAAAAGCTGACTTTATTTTGCGTGTATCTGGTGACAGCATGGAACCTAAGTATTCTGACGGAGACAGGCTTTTGATAAAACGTCAGCATGACGTAAAAATCGGAGAAGAAGGCATTTTTATTTTAAATAATGAAGGTTTTGTAAAAAGGCGAGAAGTAGACCGCCTTGTGTCACTTAATCCAGCGTATGAAGACATACTCTTTCATGACGAGGATAGCATTGAGTGTAAAGGAAAAGTTATAGGAAAAATTCAAATAGGCCAAACAAAGCCCGTGGACTATCCCAATAAAGTAAACAGCGATAAACAAAAAGAAACTGTTACTATTGGTATAGCCGCACGTGACGGCTCTTCTACACTAGAGCTTACCCAAGAGCAGTACGAAAGACTAATCGAGTTAGCACAAAAAGAAGACACAAACGAATTGCCTGACGGAATCATCTAAATTACCAAAAATCCCCTAAGGAAAATAGCACCGCAAAGGGTTAAAATGGCCCTGAGGTGTTATATATGTATGAAAAATATAAAAAAGCAAGGGATTTATCATGGGAGATACTCTTAAAGGCTGACATCACCAGCTTACCTGTAGACTTGAATAAGGTGCTTAAAGCGATAGACGTAAAAGCGATTTTATATTGTGATGCTTTTTTTGATGCAGACAGTCCAAAGCTGAGAGGAAGCGACGGTTTTGTAACGAAAATTGGGGACAAAAAAGCCATATATTTAAATGAAAGTAAAGGTACTATACAGCGGCGGAGATTCACTCTAGCCCACGAACTGGGACACATTGTTTTAGACCACCCGATTAATCCGATTATATACCGCAATAGCGAAGTGGACGAAAATCAGTCCCCTACAGAGATACAAGCCAATATATTTGCCCGCGATTTACTCATGCCAGCTGGTGTGCTTGCCGCTCTACACATGACTACTGTGGACGAGATAATGCAAATATGTAATGTATCTCGTATATCCGCACAAATCCGCTTGGAAAGGCTCACAGAGCTATATAAACGCAACAAATTTGGCGCGCATCCGCTAGAGAGACAAGTTATTTCTCAATTTAAAGATTTTATTTCCAGTAAAAAGTGAACAGTTTGAATAAATTAATTTAATATCATTGTTGATGTGGGAGGTGTTTGCTTGTGGGTCTAGGCAAATCTAAAGAAGATAAAATCATAAAAAAACGAGAAAAAGAATTGAAAAAAGAATCAAAAGTTGCTTTTTTCGGAAAAACTTTACAACCTATTGGGCATATCCCCGCTGGTACATCTGTAATTCTTGCTTTAGAACCAAAGCAAAAGAAACTTATTATCAGATATGAAAAGTCACCAATAGCTTTGCCATACGAAAGAATTATAAGTTTTATTCTTGATAGTGAAGATAACCTTTCAAGCGGTGGACATGCTGGTGCAAGAGCTTTAGCCGGAGGAATTCTTTTCGGTTCAGCCGGAGCTGTTATAGGTGCAGCTTCTGCAAAAAATAAGAGTACAAAAAGGTGGATTGGAGTACTATCTTATAAAGACAAAGAAGGAAACGTAAAATCTCTGGATTTTTTACAGGATGGTTTTTCTGCTCCGTACGACGGAAAAGAAAAGCATTATGGAGCAGCGCAGTTTGAAGCAACTGTAAATAATATCGTTACAAAAAATTCAGAAATTATAACAGAACTATAACTCTTATAGTAAAAATAAAAAAACGCCCCTACCCTGTTGGCGCAGGATAAGGACGTTGACTATATAACCCTGTGGGCTACACAGTACAGTAATAATACCAAAAATATTGTACCATTGCAGCCCGTAAAAATCAAGGGGCTGCTTTTTTGCGCCCTTTTTTAGGAGGTACAGCAATGGCAAAGGCTAAAAAGCTACCGTCTGGTAAGTGGCGAGCTTTAGTATATGACTATACAGACAGTAATGGCAAAAGGAAATACCAATCTTTCACCGCAGAAACAAAAAAAGAAGCCGAGTTTTTGGCTGCTGACTACAGCTTAAATAAAAAGTTGAGGTCAAGCACTCACTCTATCACTTTATATGACGGATATACAAGATATATCGAGAGTAAAAGTAATGTTTTAAGCCCGTCAACTCTTAGAGAGTACAAACGACAACAAAAACATGATTTTCCAGAGCTTATGCCGCTTCCCATACAAAAAATAACGCAAGAAAATATTCAAGTTGCGGTCAACCACGCAGCAGGGCTGTACTCACCCAAAACGGTTCATAACATGCATGGGCTTTTGGTATCTGTTTTATCAATGTTTTTGCCAAATTTTAAGGTAAGCACAACGTTACCACAAAAGATAAAGAAAAAAGTCTACGTCCCCGATGATAAAATGATAAAATCTTTGATGGACACATGCACCAATCCTGACCTACTAAAAGCTATTATTTTAGCCTCCATCGGTACACTAAGACGGTCAGAAATAAGCGCCTTACTTGAAAGCGACCTTGTGGGAAACTCCGTAAAAGTGGATAAAGCTATGGTAAAAGATTCTGATGGAAAGTGGGTTGTGAAGCCGCCTAAAACCGAAGAAAGTACACGTACTATAGATTTTCCACCAGAAACTATGAAAATGTTGAGAGAAGGACTACAAGAAGGCGAAAGAGTTGTAAAACTTACTCCAAACTCGATTACTGATGCTTTTGCGGAGCTGAGGAATAAAGTTACCACCGAAACATTCGGCATTCACAAGCTGCGGCATTACTCCGCTTCCATAATGCACGCATTAAATGTCCCAGATATATATATTATGGAGCGCGGAGGATGGAAGTCACGAGAAACACTACAAAAGATTTACACCCATGCACTAGACGACCAAAAGACAAAAAATGATAAAATTGTGTTAGAATACTTTTCGGAACTATAAATATGCAAACCAAAACCCGTGTTGCATTTCGTGTTGCATGTGTTGCATTTTTATAGGTTTTTTGTCTGTTTTTTAAGATTTTTGAACTAAATATAAAACAAAGAAAACCGCGTAACCAAGCCATTTGACCTAGTTACGCGGTTTTTACGTTGGTACGGGTGACAGGACTTGAACCTGCACGGTCGCCCACCAGAACCTAAATCTGGCGTGTCTGCCAATTCCACCACACCCGCATATTTTGATGCGACAATTTCTTGACGCAAGTAGGATTATATCAAAGCCGCACCAAAAAGTCAACAGTTTTTTACTATTTTATCAAATCTTTTTCCAACATACTCTGCGCTGCAAGCATCGCGCCCAATTTTCCGCTGTGAAAATTGAGTCCACCTTGCATCCAAGCAGCATATGGTTCACGCAACGGTGCATCGGCAGATAACTCGATAGATGCACCTAAAGTAAATGCGCCTGCCGCCATAATCACCTGACAATCATATCCGGGCATATCCCATGGTTCCGGTACAACAAAAGAATCTACAGGCGCTCCTTTCTGAATTCCCTGACAAAATGCAATCAGCGCTTCTTCTTTTTCCAACAGCACTGCCTGTATGATATCTGCTCTCGGTTCATTCCATGCAGGAGTAACATCATAACCAAAATGATTCATTAATCCCGCAGTGAATACTGCTGTTTTGAGTGCTTCTCCCGTTACATGAGGCGCATGAAACGCGCCTAAAAATAATTCCCTGTTATTTCCCAGTGTCGCTCCTATCTCTCTGCCTGTACCCGGAGTTGTCAAACGATAAGCACAGCTTTCAACCAAGTCTTTTCTTCCTGCAATATATCCTCCGGTAGGGGCAATTCCTCCGCCCGGATTTTTAATCAAAGAGCCTGCCATTAAATCAGCACCACGAGAAGTAGGCTCTTCTGTTTGAACAAATTCACCGTAACAGTTGTCTACCATTACAATGCAATTCGGCGCCTTTTTCTTAGCAATTGCCGCAATTTTTTCGATATCTTCTATCAATAAAGATGGCCTTAGGCTGTATCCTCTCGAGCGCTGGATATATACCATTTTTTGATTCGGTTCAATCGCTTGTTCAATGGCCTGATAATCAGGAGTGCCGTCTGCTTTTAACTGCACTTCTTTATAATGAATCCCAAACTCTTTTAAAGAACCGTTTGCATCACCCGTCATTCCAATGACACCTCTTAAGGTATCGTATGGAATTCCTGTTACACTCAGCATGGTATCTCCGGGACGCAGGACGCCAAATAAAGCTACGGTAAGCGCATGGGTTCCGCTTACAAAATTATGGCGTACCAGAGCATCTTCTGCTCCCAACGCCTTTGCATATACCATGTCCAATGCGTCTCTTCCCCTGTCACCGTAGCCGTAGCCTGTAGAAGATACAAAATGACTTTCACTGACTCCTGCCTCATGGAATGCAGCCATCATCTTTTGCTGATTATATTCGGTAATCTCATCAATTTCCTGCAGACGCGGAGTAATTTTCTTCATGACTTCCGCCGCTGCATTTTGAATTTTTGAATCTATTTTAAACTGTGGATAAAACATGTTTTCTCCTTTTAGATTTGTTCTAATTCCGCCCATACACCGCTGTCTGTAAATCCTATTGTGCGGTAAAATTGGACATTTTGTTCTGAATTGCAATACACGTAGATATGCTTCTGATGTTTTGCCATACAACGATGCAGTAAACTTTGTACAACAGAGGTACCAATTCCTTTTCTTTGATACTCCGGTAAAACGGCCACAGCCCCTATAATGGCAGCACGTTCTGTTTCTGCCACAGTCATTGCACAGGCGATGATTTTTTCTTCTTTTTCATATCCTACTGCCGTTGCTCCGCCATGACGGATTCTATGAGACATATCCAAATAAAACGGCTCAAATTCCGGTACTTGAAACGCTTTACTGCTGCAAGCCTGCAATACACTGTACACTTGATGCAAATTGGGAGAAATCGTTCTATTGGTCTGTTCAATCAAATGTGCATTCCATTTCATGATAGTCCCTGTCCTTGCAGGAGTAATATGCAATTGTTCTGCACAGGAAGCATGGCACATCAGACACCTTGCTCCTATCATTTTAATAAATATACAAAGTTCATCAAAATCCGCATTTTCATGAGCAAACAGCGTAATTACGCCGTCCATTTTTGACAGATATGCTGTAGGGTGCTCTGCCTCTTCTTTCTTTTGTATCCAGAAATCTGCAAATGGATAGTTCTCATACATATTTGCAATACACAAAATTCTGCATGCAAAAGAATCGGTTTCCTGATATTGAGCTATCGGGGCCAAGTCTTTCTTTTCTGCCAACACAATCATACTTGTTCGCTGCCTGCAATTCTCTCTGCCAATTTCATAATAAGCGTTTCAGCAGAGTGAAAATCATCTTGTGCTATTTGTCCTACCGCAGAATGCAGATATCTGCAAGCCAACGATACCGCAATGGTGCGCACACCGTCACGGGTAGCATGAATAGCCCCCGCATCATTGCCGCCTGCTACTGCCTGTTTTATTTGGCAAGGCAATTGTTCTTCTCTTGCTGTATCCAGTGCCAAATCGTAATATGCGCGATCATAAATGGTTCCTTTATCCATAAAGGAAATAACCGCACCTTTGCCCAAGCTGCACACATGCTTTTCATTAGGAACACCTGCAACATCTGCTGCCGTTGTGGTTTCCACAACAATTGCGGCCTGCGGCTGTACCTGATAAGTTGCAGTACGAGACCCTCTTGTACCTACCTCTTCCTGTACACAAAACACAAATGTCATATCATAAGGCAATTCAGACTGAATCATATCAATTAAAATGGCACAGCCTGCACGGTCATCCAATGCACGACTGCGTATCATACCGTTTTGCGTATCAAACAGAGAATCAAAACAGACTGAATCGCCCAAATGGACCACTTTTTCGGCTTCTTCACGGCTGGAAGCTCCAATATCCAAATACATATCATGGATTGGAACGGCTTTTCCTCTTTCCTCGGAGTTCAGCAGATGAATGGGTTTTGCACCAATTACGCCGTGAACACCATTACCTATGATAACGCTTCTGCCACAAAGAACGCGTTTATCAATGCCGCCTACGGTGGCAAATTTTAAATAGCCATCGTTATCAATATGTGTCACAATCAGACCGACTTCATCCATATGTGCATTTAACATTAGCTTTGTTTTTGCAGGTTTTGCACCTTTTTTCTCTGCAATCACATTTCCCATTGCATCTATAGTAACACGTTCTGCATGAGGTGTAATTTGCGCTACAATAAAATCCCGAACCGATTCTTCATCTCCGGAGATACCTCTTAATGTACACAATTGTTCCAGTAACTTCATATTGGCCATGTCTTTTCCTCCCTTCTCTATCTATGATGAATGTAAGAAGCCATCAGTTTGGCTACACGCTCTATATCTTCCAAGTCCACTACCTCCACAGGTGTATGCATATAACGCAAAGGAATCGAAATCAATGCTGTTCTGACACCCGACTGTGTGGTACTGATGACATCTGCATTGGTACCTGTGGAACCACCCATTACTTCCATTTGATAAGGAATCTCTTCGTCTTTCGCAATATGAACCAATTTATCTTTCATTTCTCGGTCTAATGTAGGGGATACGCCTATCATAGGTCCTGCCCCCAGTTTTCCACATTTATAGGCTGCCACTCCGGGCTGGTCGGCAAAGCTGACGTCTACCGCAATTGCTTCTGTGGGGAAAATACGGAATGCGCCTGTTTTTGCACCTTGGCTTCCGGTTTCTTCTCTGGTACTGAGCAATATAGTCAGCCCACATTTTAGCGGTTTGTCATGCAACAATTGTGCACAGCGAATCAGAGCCGCACAACCGGCGCGGTCGTCCAATGCGGCGGAGGATACACGATGATTCAACAAAGTACGGGGTTCACCGTTGATGATAATGCGGTCACCCAAAGATACCTTTTGCTCTGCTTCTTCTTTGGTCAAACCTAAGTCTACCGCCATCTTATCAACCGGTTCTACTTTATTGCCGTCATCCTCTACCAAATGAGGCGGCAGACAACATACAATTCCGGTTAACGTCTCATGACCGTATACCGTTACGGAAGCGCCAGGAAGCACACGACGGTCTACTCCACCACAGGGCGCTACATGCAGAAAACCATCTTCATCAATCTGTGTTACAATCATTCCGATTTGGTCTATATGGGCGTCTAACATCACTTGACGCTCTGCATTTTTATCTCCCATAAAACCAATGACATTTCCCATATGGTCTATGGTTACATCTGTACAATATGGCTCCAATGCTTTTTTTGCCTGAAGTGCTGCAAAGTGCTCGTCACCCGGTGTACCTGCCGCACTGCAAAGCTGAAACAGCATTTCTTTTAATTGTTCCATAGTACCCCTCCTTACAACGCATTTACAATATTCTTAAAATGATTTCCTCTCGCCTCAAAGTTTGGATACAAATCAAAACTTGCGGAAGCCGGTGATAGAGATACAATATCTCCCTTTTGTGCCTGTTCTTTCGCCAAAGCAACCGCCTTCTCCATAGAGTTGGCATGTAAAATTACAATTTCCTGTTCACAGTAGTTTGGCGCTGCTTTTACAGCAGCTTCTATTTTATCGGCTGTTGCACCCATTAAAATTAATGTTTTCACTTTATCCATAATAATTGGACCAAGTGTATCGTATGGAATTTGTTTGTCATATCCGCCTGCAATTAAAATTATTTTTCTGTCATACAGCTGTAAAGTTCCGTTCGCTGTCCTGGTTGGGCTGGTTCCGATAGAGTCATTGTAATAAGAAACTCCGTCTAGCACTCTGACCAACTCTGCACGATGCGGTACCCCTCCAAAGTTTTTTGCCACTTGGCAAATTGCCTCATGGGGAACATCTCCCCACACTGCCGTTATGGCTGCCAAATAATTTTCCACATTATGTTTTCCGGGAATTTTAATCTCACTGCTATGCAATACCTCTGTTTGCGTTTCCCCTTCAGACATGACCATCATTCCATCTTGCCTTAAATACGCCCCATATTTGCATGGTTTTGCACTGCTAAACGTGAACAATTGTCCCCTGACATCACTTGCAAACGACATGGTCAACTGATTTTCTGCATTCAATACTGTTTTGGACGCTGCTGTTTGATGCAGTACCAAATTGCGTTTTGCCTGTACATATTCATCCATATCTTTATGCATATCCAAATGATTGGGAGAAAGATTGGTCACCACTGCAACCTTTGGACTGCGGCGCATAGAAATCAGCTGAAAGCTGGATAATTCCACAACCGCCACATCGTTCTTATCTATTTGCTCAATTTCGGGAAGCAGAGGAGTCCCAATGTTTCCGCCCAAGTGTACTCGTTTGCCTGCCGCTTTTAAAAACTCTGAAATAATTGTTGTGGTTGTAGTTTTACCGTCACTGCCCGTAACTGCATAAATAGGACAAGGACAAAGGTCAAAAAACACTTCCATTTCAGATGTTACAACAATTCCTTTTTCTCTTGCTTGTTCCAGCTCTTTTGTATGAAAACGCATGCCGGGAGTGCGGAACATCACATCAACGTCCAATTGCTCCAAATAATGTTCCCCCAAATTTAAGGCGATACCCATTTGCTCCAATTCTTCTCCTGTTTTTCCAAGCTGTTCTTTTTCTCTTTTGTCACAGGCAAATACTATTGCACCTTTTTGACGAAAGATTTTTGCCAACGGTAAATTGCTGCCTCCGATTCCCAGAAACGCAATCTTTTTTCCTTTGATATCTTCAAAATAGGATTCCACTCTACTATCCATCGCAATGCCTCTTTCCATTTTGTACTCATACAAAAACATAGTTATTTTTATTATACGTTTTGGAACTGTAAATAGCAATACAACACCACAACATGTATGTAAAATTTACAAATAATACTGCATATTTCTCTAGGATTATTCCTCTTTTTATGGTAAACTAATCACAATTGCGTAAGAGAATCCATTAGAAAAAACGAAACATAAAAAGGGGCAAGTATCCTATGCTGATAGAATTAACAGAACATAAGAAACATATGAAAGAACATAAAAAAGAGAAAAAGCAATTACAAGACGAGCTGATGGTTTTGCAACAGACCATTCGGGAACATCAACTGCCTGTCATTATATTATTTGAAGGATGGAGCTTTTCAGGAAAAGGCACATTTATTTCTGAACTTATGATTCATTTTGACTTTCGCCATTTAACCATGCATAACATTACACCTCCCACGGAAGAAGAGTTGCGCCACCCGTTTTTATGGCGTCATTGGAATATGCTCCCCAAAAAGGGAGAAATGTCTATTTTGGATTGCAGTTGGTATCAGGACATTTCGGCATACCCACTTTTAAATCAAACGGATGAGGATAAAATAGAAGAACGAACCAAAGAAATTCTACAGTTTGAACGTACACTCCATGATGCAGGTTATATTATCATTAAATTCTTTCTTCAAATTAACGAAAAAACGTTAAAAAATAGAATTGACGGTTTGGAAAATAACAGTGCAACCAAATGGCGCGTTACGGAAAAAGAAAAGAAACAATATCATCAATATCACCATTTTTATAAAGTGTACCAAGATATGCTGGAATCTACCAATACGGGAATTGCGCCATGGCATGTGGTAGATGCTTCTTATTTGGATGAAGCATCTGCATTTATTTTTGAAACGGTCATCAACACTATTCAAAGTTCTGCCAGTCAGTTGGAAAATAAAACATGGCCTATTCTTATGCCTTCCGATACCTATCCAACTTTAAAACACGAACCGATTCAAACTGTGCCTCTGGGACAAAAAATATCAGATGATGATTATGATAAACAATTAAAAAAATTACAAAAGAAATTGTTTGACCTGCAATCACGTTTATATCGAAAAAAGATTCCGGCACTGTTTCTGTTTGAGGGCTGGGATGCTGCGGGAAAAGGCGGCTGTATTAACCGTGTTTGCCAAAGCTTAGACCCCAGAGGATACCAAGTACGGCAAATTGCAGCTCCGTCGGAAGAAGAACGCCAGTACCACTATTTGTGGCGTTTTTGGCGCAGCATTCCTAAAACAGGACATATTACAATTTTTGACCGCACATGGTACGGCCGCGTTCTGGTAGAATATATTGAACAATTCTGCACAAAAGAAGAACAAATTCGTGCATACAGTGAAATTAATGAACTGGAAAAGCAATTGACGGACTGGGGCGCTGTGATTGTAAAGTTTTGGCTGCAAATTGATAAAGATGAACAGCTGAAACGGTTTAATGACCGTCAATCCACACCGTCAAAACGATGGAAAATCACCCCTGAAGATTGGCGTAACAGGGAAAAATGGGACAGCTACGAAATTGCTGTAAATCAGATGTTGGAACACACCTCTACAGAATTTGCGCCGTGGCATGTGGTCCCCACACAATGCAAAAAGTACGGACGTATCCAAGTATTGGAGCATATCATTCATGCCATTGAACAAAAATTACAGTAAGTTGTTTCATACAATTTACAATGCTCACAAAATTATATAAAATTTCTAATTGTGTCTATCATAATCGACAAAAAAGTGATAAAATAGAGCAGACATAAAAATATCACTTCAGTTAAAAATTGCGGAGGTTTTGATTCATGAAAGCTGTATATCAAGGCAAAACAAAAGATGTATTTGCGCTGGACAACGGAAATTATTTATTGAAATTTAAAGATGATGTCACAGGCACTGACGGTGTGTTTGACCCTGGCGCCAACACAGTTGGACTTACCATTGACGGAATTGGCAAAGAAAACTTAAAAGTATCTATCTTCTTCTTTGAAATTTTGAAAAAAGCAGGCATTCAAACACATTATGTTTCTGCAGATGTAGAAAACTCCACCATGGAAGTACTGCCGGCAAAATGCTTTGGTAAAGGTGTAGAAGTGATTTGCCGTAATCGTGCAGTAGGCAGCTTCTTTAAAAGATATGGTGATTATGTAACAGAAGGCCAACCTCTAAACGCTTATGTAGAAGTGACTTTAAAAGACGATGACCGTGGAGACCCGCTGATTACTTGTGAAGGTTTGGATGCATTGGGCATTATGACACCTGAGCAATTTGAGGATACAAAAAAATTAACACAAACCATTAATAGCATTATCACCGACACTTTAAAAGAAAAAGGTATTGACCTTTATGACATCAAATTTGAATTTGGCTACCATAACGGAGAAGTTATCTTAATTGACGAAATTGCTTCCGGAAATATGCGTTGCTATAAAGACGGTAAAAAACTGGATCCTATGGATTTAACTGCAATGATTCTTGCATAAAAGAACATAAAAAAACAGCGCCTGCAAAATATGCAGGCGCTTTCTTTATCATTTTTTCGATAATGTATTGACATTGCCGCTACGTAAACCATTAAAATGCAAACAGGAGGTGATGATATGGAATATACCATCAAACAGCTGGCAAATCTATCAGGAGTCAGTACCCGTACCTTACGCTATTATGATGAAATCGATTTATTAAAACCAAAACGTATTGGAGAAAACGGATATCGTATATATGAAACGGAACAAATAGACACGCTGGAGCAAATTTTATGTTATCGTTCACTTGGCGTATCTCTTGAAGAAATTTCTCGCTTACTTAGCGCGACAAATACGGAAAAAGAACAAGTACTTCAAAGACATTTAATTGCATTGTCAGAAAGAAAATCACAAATAGAACTTTTCATTGAAAATGTGAGCAAAACAATTTTACTCTTGAAAGGAGACATTATTATGACAGATGAAGAAAAATTTAAAGTGATGAAACAAACTATACTATCTGAAACAGAGCAAAAATACGGTAACGAATTGCGTCAAAATTATGGCGATGCTATCATGGCTGATGCAAATAAAAGATTATCCGATATGAGCCGAGAAACTTGGATTCTTCAAGAAACTTTGGAAAAAGAAATCCGTTTGTTATTGAAGAATGCCGTAAAAACAAAAAATCCCAATTGCGAACAAGCTCAAAAGGCATGTGATTTGCATCGCCAATGGTTATGCCTGTTTTGGCCTGAAGGAATATACTCTAAAGCAGTTCATAAAGCATTGGGCGACAATTATGTATCTGACAGTCGTTTTAAGGCCTATTACGACCAACTAGGAGAAAACTGTGCAAATTTTTTCAGAGACGCCATCGATATTTACTGTTCTAAATAGCCATCTTCATTCCATATCAAATAAGTCCCCCCACATCACCTCCACCTAATAAACCCAAAATAAAAAGAGACAGAATTATATTCTGTCTCTTTTTATTTTATTCAATTTCAGGCAGTTCTTCTTTGATGGACTCTTGTTCTTCCTCTTCTTTCTTCATGGTTTTAATGCCAAAGATAAAGAACAGAATGTGGAACAGCCAAACACATCCCAGTACAATTTGACCAATCGGCACTCTCATCATCATAACGCAGCCGATTGCCATTAATACGGTTACAACAGACATGATTCTAATTTTGACCTTCCAAGTCATACCTTTGCCTTTTACAAAAGATTCCAAGTTCTTTTTGTATAGTTTGGTATTAATAAACCAATTGTGCAACTTTTCAGAACTTTTGGCAAAGCAAACGGCTGCCAGCAATAAAAAGGGAAATGCAGGCATTAAAGGAAGCACTGCGCCTACAGCGCCCAAAGCCAAACCAATACACCCCAATACAATAAATAGGATTTTCTTTACTTTTTTCATGTCTGCCCCTCCAATTTCTTTTTCTCTGATTTTGATTCTACTACATGTCTGATAGCCCATACCGGATGATGCAATAACATTCTGGGGCCTGAAAAACGCATAACCGCACGAATTTTTTCACGCATCACCGGCTTATAACAATGCACTTTGCAGTTGGAACAAAATGTTTTTGTCTCCATAAACGGACACTTATCACTGCGCAATTTTGCGTATTCGTTCAGCTCATCACACTCAGGACATAATGCTCCGCCTTTTGTGTGATGCTGCTTTTTACAATACAGTTTTATCATTTCGGTTACCATACGCTTTTCCCGTTCTCGTTTGGTTTGTACCGTTTTCATCAGCTCATCCTTCCGCGCTCTACATTATATACATCATCTGCTATTTTCATGGTGGAAGCTCTGTGGGAAATTAAAACTACAGTTTTATCATCGCTTGCCTGGTGTAAGGATTTTAAGATAACAGCCTCATTTAAGCTGTCAAGATTGCTGGTCGGCTCATCCAGCAAAATAAACGGCGCATTGTGTAAAAATGCTCTGGCAAGCCCCAGTCGTTGTTTTTCACCGCCGGACAAAGTATCTCCCAATTCTCCGACCTGAGTTTCATAACCGTTTGGAAGACTCATAATAAATTCGTGAATAGATGCCTTTTTACATGCTTGCTCCAATTCTTCCTGAGTTGCGTCTTGTTTTGCAATCCGTAAATTTTGTGCAATACTTGCATGGAACAAGTGGGTTTCCTGTGTTACTAAACTTTCCATGTCTCTTAAATTATCGGTGTTGATTGCTTCTATATTGGTATTGGAGATTTCTACTTTTCCCTGCTGTACTTTCCAAAAACGCATCATTAATTTCAGCAAGGTTGATTTTCCGCTGCCGCTTTTACCGACAATGCCAACAATTTTATTTTTGGGTACAGCCATGCTAATATCTGACAGAACTACTTCTTTGTCATATGCAAATGTTACATTTTCTACCTGCACTCCTGTAAATGATACTTCCGGTTTTCCCGTAATATCTTCTGTCAAAGGTGTTTCTTCCAAAATATCCAATACGCGGTTGCCTGCTGCAAATGTATTTTGCAACGTGCTTCCCAAATTTGCCAAAGCAACGACCGGGCCAAATGAACTCATCATAGCAATGACGGAAATCAATAACCCTTCAAAACTAATCATGTTGTTTACGTATAACAAAGATGCCGCCGTTAACATCAACAAACTGAAAATTAAAATAATGGTATTGGTAATTGCCATATTTCGTCCCATATATTTTTTTTGCTTTTCCTCTTCTTTGGTTAGGCTATCCGTGCGGCTATCCAACTCTTCCAAACGCTTTTTACCTGTTTGATATTGGATGCTCTCACCCAGGCCACGCAGACTATCCAACACAAAGCTGCTTAAAGAGCCGGATTGCTCACGAAACTGATTGCCTGTATCTCCACTCATTTTGGATACAATCATTGGTACCGCTACACCAACAACCAAATATGCTGCCAATGCTACCAGTCCCAGCACCCAATGAATGCTCATGATAAAGCCAATCATAATAACGGACACGGAAAATGCAATTAAAATAGGAGAAATGGTATGCGCATAAAAGACTTCCAATAATTCGATGTCAGAAGTAATTACTGAAATCAGATTGCCCTTTCCTTTTCCTTCTAATTTAGCAGGGCAAAGTTTACGCAGCGCTTTAAACACATGGTCGCGAATCAAAGCCAATAATTTAAACGCAATATAGTGATTGCAGGCCTGTTCTCCGTAACGGAGGAAACCGCGCGCAACAGCAATGGAAATTGCTATGGCAAATGCAGCAGCCATTGGAACAGGAGATTCCATATGCAGGGCATCCAACAAAGCCCAGCCGCCGAAAATGGTAATGAAAATAGCACATAAAAAACCGACCACGCCAAGCAATACTGCTAAAATCATATAACCGGTCAACGGCTTTACAAGACCTATCAGACGCATCATTACCGTAAGATTGCTTCTCTTTTTCATACGGCTGCCTCCTTTCCGTATTGCTCCAGCTGTTTCTGGCTATGATAAAGCTCATAGTAAGTTCCTTGCTGTTCCATCAGGCGCTCATGCGTACCCTGTTCTGTAATACTGCCATGTTTCATCACATAAATATGGTCTGCTTGTACTACATTTGCAAGTCTGTGAGAAATGAGAATGACTGTTTTAGTCTTTGCCAAATGATAGATTTGCTCCATAATATCGTCTTCGCTCTCTACATCAATATTAGAGGTAGCCTCATCAAAAATATAAATAGGACTGTTATGAAGCAGTGCACGGCTCAGCGCCAAACGTTGGCATTGACCGCCTGACAAGTTAGACGCCTTTTCCAATAAGAGCGTATCCAAACCTTGCTCGCTGCGCAAAAATGCAGCAAGTTTTGTTTGTTCCAGCACATGCCACATTTGTTCGTCTGTGGCATTGGGGTCCCCCATTAACAAATTATCACGTACAGTTCCTTTAAATAAATAACTGTTATGACTAATATAAGTAATGGTCTGCATTAAATTACTTTCTTCAATCTCACTTAGTTCTACACCACCAATGGTAATATGACCCTGATACGGTGCATTGCGGCCCATAAGAATGCCGTCTAACGTAGATTTACCACAGCCGCTTTCACCTACAATGGCTGTAAAACTGCCTTGAGGAAACTGTACATTGATATCTTTTAAAATTTCTCGTTCTTCATTGTAACGGAATCCTACATGACTGCATGCAATATCACAGTTATGATTTGGAACTGTTTTTGTTTTTTCCTGAGGCTCTTCTAAATCTAACAAATGGAAAATCTTATCGCTGGCCGCCATACCGTTCATTGCGATATGGAAAAAACTACCCAACTGACGCATTGGAATGAAAAAGTCGGCTGAAAGCAAAATAATGATAATACAGCCGGCAAAATCGATATTACCTGCCGCCAACTGACTAACCGCCATTACGATACCGGCCGCAGCGCCACCAAATGCTACAATATCCATGATGGAAATGGAGTTTAACTGCATGGTAAGCACTTTCATGGTTATTTTTCTGAAGTGCTCTGCCTCCACATTCATTTCTTCATTTTTTTTCGCATCTGCCTGATAAATTTTTAAAGTGGTCAATCCTTGCAGATTTTCCAAAAAGGTATCTCCCAAAGCAGTATATTGTCCCCAATATTTAGATAACAGTTTTTTTGCAAATGTTTGTACCAGAGCAATGGAAATTGGAATGAGCGGAACACACCCTAACAAAATCAATGCTGACTGCCAGTTGATAAAGCATAGCACTACGAATAAGGTAATAGGAGCAATCATGCTGTAAAAGAATTGCGGAAGATAAGAGGCAAAATAAATATCCAGCTGGTCCACACCTTCTACTGACATTTGCACCACTTCAGAGGTAGACACTTTACTGTTATAAGAACTCCCCAGTCTCAGTAACTTACTGTAGATTTTATTTCTCAAAGTTTTTTTTACAGATTTTGAGGACAAGTGACTCATACGAGCAGCACCAATGGTACATAAAAATCGTACGATGATTGCCCCCACCGCAATAGACGCTAATACAATAATAGAAGTAACATCTTCTGTTTTCGTCAATAACTTTTGTAAAAAGAAACCGATTGCACCAATCATGACAATATTGGCCGCCAAAGACAGCCATTGTAACGCCACATTTAACGCAATATATTTTTTTGACTCAGGTACTGCCTGAATCAAACGTTTGTTAATCATCATTGTAACAAATCACCTAATTTCCGGAGATGCAAATCATCTCATCATTTTTATTCATTCTTCTGTATGTTGAAACTAACTAAAGTTAGCTATTACTAATTGATACGTAAAAAATAAAGCGGATATCATATCCCGCTTAGCAATTTTTCTGCAAACATTACGTTTTCCCATGAAACAAAAAACAGGAAAAGCAAGTATAGAAATCATATCATATTATTTTGTAAATTGTCAAGAAATGCAGACACAATTCTATCTTTTGATTTTCTTTATCCATCCACCAGTAAAAATAAAGGCAGCCTCTACAACGAGGCTGTCTTATTACTCTGTTTTTGCAACATCTTTTCTGTCAAATTCCAATCGAATGGAACCGCCTATGTTATCAGAGGCAGGAATTAACAGGCCAATTTTATCCTGTGTAACGTAACCAAACAAAGATGGCGGAAATGCTTCTGAAAGAGGATAGTCAGCTGTTGCCAGTTTATCCGCGGAAACAGTTCCGTTTCTTAATAGATTTTGTACTGCAACACGCGCCGTGGTATCAGATTCACTGCTATCTGCTACAATCTGATACAAACCATATTTTAATTGATAAAAAACATTGTATACTGAAGCATAATCATTAAAATGTTTTTGTTCTCCTGTTTTTAAATCAATGACCAAACTATGCAAATACGTTGTAGGATAACCTGTATTCTCTTCCGGATTGGTCAGCGTCCAACGGTAAACCAGCGACAGAGTTTCACCATCTAAAAAGGTAACTTCAACGGTTCCTTCCAAATTGGCCGTATCACTGTATTGTTGCGGTCCCAATTGATTGCTTGTTTGAATCAATTGATTTACTTTCTCTTCTACAGAGGCATCATCCATTTGTGACACAGTAGGATAAACCAACTTTGTACGCTCTGTTTCATTCGTTGTATCTGTTAAGGTAATATTATCATTCATAGGCTGTTCAGATACTTCACTGGAAGTTGCTGAAGAAGCTTGAGACTCTGCCTGTGATGTAGGTTCACTTACATTGGAAGATGCTGTGTTCACATTCTGTGTACCGCAGCCATACATGACAGTACCTGCTGCCAAAACAGCACACAAAAGTAGTAGCGCTTTACGTTTCAACAATAAATCCCCTTTCAGTGGACAAATATATATTAATGATACAACAATCACAATATAAAATCAACGGATACTCTTTAGATAGTATCAACCTATGATATAAAAATAAACATCACACAGCAAGCCTCTGTGTGATGTTTTGATAATCTCTTAATCTTCGTATAAATAGTTTCTTGTCATTGGTAAATCATTATCTACACCTTTGGTAAATAAAATTTGATGGATATCGCAAATTCCGTTGTGGAATACAGAAGCACATGACACCAAGTACAATTCCCACATTCTTACAAAGCGCTCTTCGAACATGGTATCTATTACATCACGCTTTGCAGCATAGTTTTTTGACCACTCCAATAATGTTTTTTCGTAATGGCGTCTTAGACTTTCCACATCCAGCGTGTAGTAGTTATACTCGCCGATTAAATAAATAATTTCTCTTAAGCTTGGAATGATGCCGCCAGGGAAAATATATTTTTTAATCCAAGGATCACCGTCATGTTCTTGTCTGCCACTGATATAATGCAGCAAAACAATTCCCTTTTTATTCAAAACTTTATCAATATTTTTAAAGAACAGAGGGTAATTATCGCGGCTAACGTGTTCCAGCATACCTACGCTTACAATACGGTCAAATGTCATACCGGATTTTTCAAGGTCACGATAATCCATCAGGCGAATTTCAACTTGTCCTTCCAGACCTTCTGCCTTAATCCGTTCTTGTCCTTTTTTATATTGTTCTTCACTTAACGTAATGCCAACGCCTTTTACATGATATTTTTTAGCAGCTGCAATCAATAGATATCCCCAACCGCATCCAATATCCAAAAGGGTTTGACCCTCTTTTAAATTTAGTTTCTTTAAGATATGTTCTACTTTATGTACCTGCGCATCATAAAGAGTATCTGTTTCATGCTTGAAATAGCCACAAGAATAGCTCATGGTTTCATCTAACCACAATTCAAAGAATTCATTGCCAATATCATAGTGGGTCGCAATTTCTTGCTTTTGATTCTTTTTGGAAGTAGATGTTTTCATAATTTTGGTTAAGCCGCTGAAATCGCTTGCGAAATCTTCCAGTTTTGCAAGCACCATATTTAAAATTTCAAATAAATCTCCTTTTTCCAATTCCAGCGTTTTATCCATATACGCTTCACCTAAAGCCAGAGATGGGCTTTTCATCACTGCACCCATATCAATTCCGCCGTTTGCTCGAATAATGGCTTGCGGTTCACCTTCACCCACTTTAAATTCTTCACCATCAGGAAATTTTACTACAAAAGGTACATCATCGAATTTTTTCAGTAGTTTTTTTACAATCATCTTATCAAAAGCCATAGTTTTGAATACTCCTTTTCCTATTTACATACATAAAGAAACATTTTTATCACAAACACATGAAAATATATACTATCTTTATATCTTACCCAATATTACGGCGTTGTCAATATCAAATTAACACTGTTGTTTACTTTTATTTATTTTTTACATTTTTATCACAAATAGTAGTAGTTTGAAACCATTTAAGAAACTATGAATAAAAGCCCCCAATTGGGGGCTTTTATTATTTTAATTTATGCTTGCGTTTGACTCTCAGAACAATTACAACAGTAATATAAGTAACAAATGTTACACCCGAAATCAGTATGCCCGGAAGTAACCACGGTGTTCTGTATTTCAACACCACATGATTTTCACCTTCTGTGATTGGTATTGCCATAAAGCCAACATTCGCTTTTTCTACTTCTACTGTTTCTCCATTCACTGTTGCTGACCAGCCTTCAGTATACGGAATGCTAAAGAACAACATTTTGTCTTGGTCAACAGTAATATTTCCTTCTACTTTTGTATCCTCTACTGTTAATGACTCAAACTTATCTTGGGCACGCGCCTGTACATTGGGTAGATATTCTTCATTCATATCCACTGCATATACATTGATATCATCAAAAGTCATGGTTCCTGAACCCACTGCAAGTTTTATTTGCATAACATCTTCCGTTGCTTCTCCCAAAGAAACCAAATAATCATGATTACCATAGTAATACAACCAGTCCGGATTTAAATAATGGAACATGGACTCCTGTTCTCCGTTAACAACAGTGACATATCTGGTGGTGTCCAAGTGCAAATTCTTAAATTGAACATATATCGTTTTTCCTTTTGGAATATTGACATTTAACAGAACTTCTCCATTTCCACCTACTGTAATTTCGTTGTCAGAAATAATAGTATTTTCGTTTGATTCTTCAAATGTGTACGCTGCCTCAGGTAAACTGTTAATATCTGAAGAGGATTTTTCCGTTAAACCATTCGATGACGCATTATCCTCTAAAATCAAAGAGGACAACAATGTATTCTTTTTGTCCATTGTATTGAGTTTGTCGTATTCAGAACGATACATAATACTATCATATGTAAATCCTAACGGTAATACATATTGATTTTCGTGTACAATTCCAGAATATCCCTCCGGTGTTTCTACCTTTTCATAACCAAACATGGACACACCTTTTTCTGTTATCTGATATTTTGCGGACAACAAGGTATTTAAATAAACGTCATTTCCAAATCCACCAAAATAGTGGACAAAGTGCAATCCAATATCTTGATCTACATAAAAATCATAAATATCTTTGTCCTGTAAGCTCCAGTAGCCCACCGTACTATGATACGGAGTGACCAAGCTATCATTTATCAGTGAACTAGCTACAGAACGATAAAAGTTATCATCATCAGACAAATACGAGGCTGTCTTTCCCAACCCGGTTTCGTAACTTGTACGGACCTGATCTAACTTATTATATACATTAGACATCTCCAAAAAGTTTTTGTCATACACTATAAAGCCGTTCAACCCAAGATATATACACGTAACTACCAGCAACGCTGATTTTGTAAAGCGTACATATTGCGTTTTTCCAAAGAAAAATAGTATGGACAGTACAATTAACATAAAGCCCAGGCCCATATAAATATAAATATTCTCTAACCCTTTCAGCCAGAGGCATAGCCCTATATAAACAACAATGCAGCCTGCCAAAATTCCTGCTTTTACTTTAGATAATTGATACAATTTAGGTAATACAACTACTGTGATTAACGAAACTAAAAATGCATATCCAAACATCCAACGATTTACAGGATATCCAAAACCATTAAAGATGCTTCCTCCAATTGGAATGAGCATAAATGCGGATAATACAATAAATCCAACTCGTAACTGCCAGTATTTCTTTTCTCTGGTTATAAACAGAATAATCAGAGCAAAAAAACTGATTGCGGCAAAAGACAATGAGGTATAATTATCGCCCTCTCCCGGAATTGCAAATTCTGTAAAAAAGAGCTTGTAATAACCCGGATAGTAAAATAAACCTGCATCCAATAGGGAACTGTTACTTACACGGCAGCTTGATAAAAATCCTTTTATCATTGGTAAAAACAGAAAGGCTCCCATGCAAGCTCCTGTAGCAAAAAAGCCAATGCATTTTCCTATGGTTGCAAAAAAAGCTTTTACTGTGGAACGATATTCAAATAAATAGCGTATGATTCCATATATTACAATCAATAGTACCAACATATATAACATATAGAAATTATTCAAAACGCTTAAAAAGCTCATTATTACAAAAAAATGAGGTTTTTCTTTACGAAAGATTTTCTCCAGGCCTAACAATAACAGCGGCAGATAAATAATTGCCGTGCCAAAAAGACTCATAGGAATGACAAATACCACTACAAATCCGCAAAATGCATACAATAAGCTGCCTAATAAGCTTTCAAACCATCCTCTTTTTAAGTAATGGACATATGCAAAAAAGGCAACGCCCATGCAATACATTTTTACAAGAATAATAAAACTATAGAGCAATTCTATTTGGCTTTGCGGCCAAATGCCTGCTAACAAGGCAAACGGATCGCCTACTACATAATAACCTAACGTAGTAATAACATCTGAACCCAAACCAATATCCCATGACCATGTAGGTAACGTCCCATGAATTAAATTGCTGAATAAACCTTTCAACCAATCTCCGTAATAATATAATGCCGGATAGAGTTGATCCGTACCATCATAGTAACCCAACAAGGTTTTATAATCATTTCTAAAAAGCCCAAGGTACATGATTGAAAATACGAATAAAAAACATATGGAAAATATAAGTAAAAATGATAAAATTGGTCTCTGTTTTCTCCAAGTATCAAATTTATTTATCTGCTGACAAAAGTAATTCTTCATTTATTTCTTCCTTATAAATTCTGATTAGACTTTTTCTTTTCATTTTTATACAGAAAAACTATATATCCTCCTAATGCAACAATACTGATTCCACTTATAATTCCTCCAACAATCAGTCCGGGAGGTACAAAAGATAATTCTACAGTATGCGTTCCTTCAGGGATTTTAACAGATAAGAATGTATCAAATACTTTTTCTGTTTCTACTTTCTGCCCGTCGATATAAACATTCCAACCATTTTCATATGGCAATGACAAGAATAATCTTTCATTTTCTTTCGCAGTAACTTCACCGCTAAAAGAAGAACTGCTGTTTTTATTTGCGTTAAAACTGCCATCTGCCAGGTAATTATAATATTGTTCAAAAGTATTCATATCTTGTCTGTAAACATATGGTACACCTAAAATAAAGCTGTTTTCTTTTAATTCGATTGTTATCGTGTACGTATCTTGGTCATCCGAAATTAAAACAGGATGAATATAGTCATAATGTACCCCATGAAGATAATGGTCATAAAATACTTCTTCACCATTCAGTTTAACAGAAGCTTTTAAAGCCTGTTCTGAATGTTGGAAACACATATACACAGGGTCTTTCTCTTCATTTCTTTTATAGGTGTAAGAAATAGAAGCCGGAGCGTCCGTATTGATTTTCTCTAACACAATTGTTCCATCATCTTGCGTTACAACATGTAAATTTTCTGTTTGTGTGTCTAGCAGTTCTTCCGGAACAAAAATATCTTGCTCCAGTTCGGGAACAAAACATTTGAATACATTGTTTTGTGATACAAACGGATTATCATCACTGAGTTCTAATGTATCCATATTTTCAGGAATGGTAAACCCTAAACCGAGTGCAAAAGGATTTTCATAAATTGTGTATTTTGATTCTTCATAAACTTTTTGATACTGTGAAAAATATTGATTCTCTGAGATAAAGTATTTAATATTGTAAATACTGTCAAATGCGATGGTATTTCCCTGACCGTTGCTAATATATACACTGTTTGATTTATATCCTGTTTTATTAAAAAAGTTCACCAAGTTTGTTTTTAAATTAGAACTATAATGGGTAATAGAAGGATAAGAAAAATTCATAGCATCATTAAATGTGTATAAGTAATCTTTTTCTATTCTTGAAACGCTGTTTCCTGTCAATGCTTTTGCTTTTTCAATCACCGATGTTGTATCTTCATGGAAGTTTAAGTAGGATGCACTGTCTCCATAAGACATTTGCCGTAATCCGGTATATGCATTCAATGATACATTCGCTGTGCACACAACTCCAACACTCATTGTTAAAACGATTTGTATCCATTTTTTATTTTGCAGGTACACAAAATACAACAAGACAAAAAAGAATATGATAAGTCCTATATCCAATAATGTATATTTTAAGGCATTATGAAATCTACCTGTGTAATATGATAACAACACAGTAACCGCCAGCATTGCTATTCCTGTAATAGAATATCTAATAATCGGCGGTTTGGATTTTCTTAATGCTTGGAAGCTTTCCATGGCGATGGTAATTAATACAAAGCTGAATAGAAACGCATATCTATGCGTAAACCAGTTAGGAGGTGTAAACCCTTGCCATGCTAAGTCAAATGGCACAATATTAAATGATAAGATAAAAACAACAATCAGGCCACCGGCCAGCAGCTTACTTCTTATATCAATTGTTTTGTGTATAAAGAACAATACTGCAAGAACGATGATAAAAATACCTACAAAAATGTTGGGAGGGCCATCCCTTAAATCGTCCCAATTGAACATATTCGTATATAAATTTCCAAATATATCTAAAAACGAACCATTCAGAGCAAATGATAAATTTTTTGTACCTCCTGATTTTCCTCCACTTAAAGCCATAAAAGTGGGCAGCAATACAACAGCAGACAAACCGCCTGCTATTAAGGAAGATACAATATATGTTCTGGCTTTATTCCAAAAATATTTTAATTTTGATTCTGTCGGCAAAGAACGCAAAATATAATATAAAAAATATAAAACTGTAAAAATACATAGCATGTAACCAATATAATAATTGGTTACCAAAGCAAAAAATAAAGAAATAATATAGCACAGTGGTCGCTTTTTATCAATAATACGGTGAATCCCCAATACAACAATAGGAAGTAAAATAACACCATCCAGCCACATAATATGGGACAAATATACCATATTAAAGCTCATGAGTGCATAACAAACAGAAAAAATTAACGAAGACCACGCTTTACGAAAAACTCTGTTTAAGAAAATATAACTTGTTAATCCGCATGCTCCTATTTTTAGTATAGTCATAATAAAAATAGCTGTTGGCAGCTGGCTGGAAGTAAAGAACAAAAGGATAAAATTGAAGGGACTGAGCAAATAGTAAGGCAAAAGTCCCCACATATTATTGCCTAAAGTTTGGCTAAGACAATATAAAAGATTATTTTCTCCTGTAAAAAAGCTTTTAAAGTAAGAGAAAAAATCAGTATATTGAGCCGCCAAATCATTTGTTAAAACTGTTTTTTCTAAGCCCGGAAAGACATGTAATACAGCCAAAATAAGCATTAATATACATGCAGGTATTATAAAGGAAAGTAGAAATGGGATACATTTACACATTTTTTCCTTATAATGATTGTTGTTTAAGGTTTTATTCTTCGACATATTCATTTTACTTTCCTCTTGAGAAAATAGATGAGCGCCTATTTTATTTTTCATCTATATTTTCTTCCTTTACCAGATAAATTGGTCTTTTCTTTGTTTCCAAATACGTCTTAGATAGATATTTGCCCAATATTCCCATACAAAACAGCTGAACACCGCCTACAAACAGAATTACGCACATCAATGAAGGGTAACCTGCAACAGGATCACCAAATGCCAATGTCTTCACTACGATTACAATAATTAATACAAATGCTATAAAGCATAACAACAACCCTAAAATAGAAGCAATGGAAAGCGGCACGGTTGAAAACGCAACAATACCATCAAGAGAATATTTTAAAAGCTTCCAAAAAGACCATTTGGTTTCTCCTGCTCTTCTCTCCACATTTTCATACTCTAACCATTTTGTGTTAAAGCCTACCCAGCTAAAAATACCTTTAGAAAAGCGATTATACTCTTTTACTTCAAGAATTGCGTCTACCATTTGGCGTGTCATTAATCTGTAATCACGTGCGCCATCTACAATTTCTGTCTTTGATATTTTATTTATCATAGAATAAAATAATTTAGCAAAAAGTGAACGGATAGGAGGTTCCCCTTTTCGAGATACTCGACGCGTAGCAACACAGTCATATTCACCGCTTTCTAAATCCTGAAACATTTGCACTAACAGCTCCGGAGGATCCTGTAAATCCACATCCATAACTGCAATATAATCTCCTGAAGACTTTTCTAATCCTGCATACATAGCAGCTTCTTTACCAAAATTTTTTGAAAAAGAAACATACTTTACGCGTTCGTCTCTCTTTGCCAATTCTCTCAAAACATTTATTGTTTTATCTTTTGAGCCGTCATTAATAAACAAATATTCAAATTCAGCATCATTTTCCATGATTTTAGAAATTTTCACTATTTCATCATAAAAGAAAGGAATTGCTTCTTGCTCATTGTAACATGGAACTATAACTGATATTTTTTTCATGGTATATTTCCTCTTTTTCCGTACTTTTTGCAGAATTTATTTATAAAAATCCTATTTTTTACATTATTTTATTATATCTTACTGATATTATATTGTCAACGTTAAGGGAATTGTATTCTCATTTCCAATAAAAAGAACAATTATTTTATAACCGCCATAAAAATACAATAGGCTCGAACTTCCAATAATAGAAATTCGAGCCTATTGTTTGGTGATCCATCGGAGATTCGAACTCCGGACACCCTGATTAAAAGTCAGGTGCTCTGCCAGCTGAGCTAATGGATCGTCATAAAAATGACAACTTATATATAATAGCAGATTTTTCTGCCCTTGTCAACAAAATTTTCTGCCTTTTTTGGCAGAATATTTGGCTGGGCTGGCAGGATTCGAACCTACGAATGACGGAGTCAAAGTCCGTTGCCTTACCGCTTGGCGACAGCCCAATATAGACACAGAATGTACATAGTAGATTCTGTGTTATGTACAAATGGGGTGGATAGTCGGATTCGAACCGACGGTCTCCAGTGCCACAAACTGGCGCTTTAACCAACTAAGCTATACCCACCATATGGCGCGCTGAAAGGGATTCGAACCCCTGGCCTACTGCTTAGAAGGCAGTTGCTCTATCCAGCTGAGCTATCAGCGCATTTGTAATGTGGAGCGGGTGATGGGAATCGAACCCACGCGACCAGCTTGGAAGGCTGGAGTTCTACCATTGAACTACACCCGCACTTTCGACAACGTTATGAATTATAGCATATAACATTGTCGTCTGTCAATAGCTTTTTTCAATATATTGGTTACTTTTTTTCTAAAAGCTATTATTACCATATGGTGGATATTTTATTCACCCTAAATAGAATTCAATTTTATTTCATTATTTTCAACTGTAATTGCAATTCCTGTAACCTGTTGGTCATAATGTGTTACAAGCAGCGCTGCAATTTGGTCCTCTATCTTCTTGCGAATCAGATTTCTCAAATCACGCGCACCACTCTTACCGCCGATTGCATGGTCAGCTAACCAGCTAAGCACAGTATCGTCATATTTTAACGTAATATTACGTTCTTGTAAAGAAACCACATATTCATCAATCATGAGGCGTGCAATTGCCTGAAAACCGGTTCCCGTTAATTCGTGGAAAATGATAATTTCATCCACACGGCTTAAAAACTCAGGACGTAAAAACTCTGATAACGCCTTCATCGTCTTATCACGGGTAACATCTGCCGCATTTTTTGCAAAGCCAAGCGCAGATTCTTTTCTTTCACTTCCTGCATTGGAAGTCATAACAATAATGGTATTTTCAAAATTAACCACACGTCCATGGGCGTCTGTAATTTTGCCTTCGTCTAAAATTTGAAGCAAAATATTCATAACATCCGGATGTGCTTTTTCAATTTCATCAAATAAAATCACAGAGTAAGGTTTTCTTCTTACTTTTTCCGTCATTTGACCTGCTTCATCATAACCAACATAGCCCGGCGGTGAACCGATGATACGGGAGACAGAGTGTTTCTCCATAAATTCAGACATATCCAAGCGAATGAGCGCGTCAGGAGTGTCGAACAACTCGTGAGACAACACTTTTACCAATTCGGTTTTTCCTACGCCTGTAGGCCCTACAAAGATAAAGGAAGCCGGTCTGCGTCTTGGACTGATTTGCACTTTACTTCTTCTGATAGCAGCCGCCACTGCTTCCACAGCTTCTTTTTGACCAATCACCTTAGAGTTTAACTTACCCTCTAAATCTGCAAGTTTTTTCAGTTCACTTTCCTGAATACGGCTTGCAGGAATACCGGTCCATAATTCAATCACATGCGCCAGGTCTTCTTCTGTCACGGAAGAATGCAGCGCATCTTGTTCCAAAGACTTTGTCTTTTCTTCCAAACGGGCAATTTCACAGCGTGTTTCCGCCAGTTTTTCATAATCCGGTTCAGCACCGTCTGCTGTCATTTGTTCTTCCTGTTCTTTTAACTTTTCCAGCTCAAATCTTGCTGTATCATACTCCGCCATAGAGGCATTGCGCAAAGCTGCGCAGGCACAAGATTCATCCATTAAGTCAATTGCTTTGTCAGGCAAGAAACGGTCTGTAATATAGCGTTCTGACAATACAACCGCACGTTTGATAATATCATCTGAAAGCTGCACTCTATGATAATTTTCATAATAGGACTTAATACCCAAAAGCACACCAATCGTATCGTCTACGGAAGGTTCCACTACCGTTACAGGCTGAAAACGTCTTTCCAAAGCAGTATCTTTTTCAATATATTTTCGATACTCTGTAAATGTGGTAGCGCCAATAACCTGAATTTCTCCGCGAGAGAGAGCAGGTTTTAAAATATTGGCCGCATTCATGGAGCCTTCCGCATCACCTGTTCCTACCAGATTATGCACTTCGTCGATAAACAGAATAATATTTCCGTCTGCTTTGACTTCATCTACCAAACCTTTGATCCGACTTTCAAATTGACCTCTAAATTGAGTTCCTGCTACCAAAGCAGTTAAGTCTAATAAATGAATTTCTTTCTTTTTCAGGCGTGCAGGAACATTTCCCTGTGCAATACGAATGGAAAGTCCCTCCGCAATGGCAGTTTTACCAACGCCGGGCTCACCGATTAGACAAGGATTGTTTTTTGTTCTTCTGCTTAGAATTTGAATCACGCGCGCAATTTCATTGTCACGTCCAATAATGGCATCCAACTCTCCATTTTTTGCTTTTCCTGTTAAGTTGGTGCAATACATGTTCAAATATTTCCGTTTTTTCTTTTTCTTATCGTCTGTTTTTCTGGAGGAAGTATCTGTTTCTTCCTGCTCTTTTGTTGCTTCCTCTCCATTAGGACCTTGGAATATATTTTTCAGGAATGGGAAAGTAGCTGCACCGCCTTGTGTGAAGCCGTTTTCATCCCCATTCTCATCATCGTCATCATCAGTTGGCATCATAGCGCCATCCATAGACATCAAACCGCTTAATTCGGATTCCATGGATTCCATCATCTCTTCCGTAATACCCATTTTTTCCATTAAATCATTTACCGGTTTAATACCCAACTCTTTTGCGCAAACAAGGCAATAACCTTGACTTTGCTGCGCATCTGTCGAACCTGAGACAAATACAACAGCAGGTCTTTTTTTGCAACGTGTACACATCATCATAGAAATTTTTCTCTTCTCCGCTACCGCAACGGATTTTTCACCCTGCCCTGCGGTTAAATTAGGACAGTTCTAACCAATCGGTAAGTTCGCAATTATATAAACCACGAAGTAATAGGATTATTATAAAAAATAAATTGATAAATAAAGGAGTTATCCAATACTTGTTTCATGGGTTCTGAACTGTTGCCTATCACAGGCATCAACAGTTGTAACAAAATACATGCCAAGAAGATATAAACAACACCTTTAAATATACCAAATAAACCGCCCAGTATACCGTCTACCTGACGCAAAACCGGCAAACGAAATACATTGCCGATTAATTTTATTACTAAGCGTACCAATATCACCAAAATAAAGAATAAAATGACAGTTAGCAACAATTGCAGCAGCCATATAACAGCAGGAGAAATCAAATCTGCTGTTGCAGGCGCCGCATTGCTTCCTGCTGCCTGTAAACTTTGTTCAATTTGTGACGAAGTAATTCCCTGATTGTTCAGTGTATTACTTAAAAAACCCGGTAAATTTGCTACCACCTGTGCAGCCTTCTCCGGGAAAGATGCCAACGCATCATTCGAAAGGACTGATGAAATATTATCAATCAGTTTTTCTCTAAAAACACCTTGGTACAGGGCATTTGCAATTAAACCTGCCAACACCCAAGCCAAAAACATGGCAATGACTGCACCGATAAAACCGGCAATGCTTTTAAAAAATCCTTTCTTATAGCCGAAAACGACACAAAGTAAGATGATAATGACAAAGCCAATATCCAATAGGATACCCATGTATAACCTCCTGGTTTGTTACCCTGTTAATATAACACAATTTGCATTACTTCACAAGGGTTGCGCCTATGAAAATCTTGCCTGACGGATTTGGCTGACACCCAGAACATAAACGGTAGCTTCATCCGCCAAAGCAATGCCTCTTGCATCTGAGCCGGCCTCTGCTGTGCTGAAGGAATTACCGCTGCTGGCTGAGTAACCTGTTATGGTACTGTCGGTCAAAATTGCAGCTGTATCTCCATACAAGGAAACCGCATCAATTTTATCTTGACTTTCTATGACACACTTTTCCGAAGCGCTGCTGTCTAAAATAACCAATTTGCTTGCAGATTGGTTATCATAAGGAGTCAGTGCCAATGCCACCCTATTTTTATCAATTGCATAATCTGTCATTTGGCGGGACTGATAGTTGTAATCTACCTTTTCACCTGTAGTACCGTTAATCATACTGGTAGTGGTGTCTCCAATTGCAGCAACCGTACCGTTATCCATATACTCTACTTTTTCCATTAACACTTCATTATACGTTAATATGGCTATCGGCTCAGGATTGGAAAAGTCAAAGATATAAACTGCGGAAACAATGCCGCCGTCTTTTGCTGTAATACCGGAAACCGCTGCTCTGGTACCGTCGCTGTTCAATGAAATATCCGTTACATAATATTCGGAAAAATCATATTTATACTGTACGGTATTATCTGTTAAATATACGGACAAGGAAGACGGATATCCTTGGGCTTCCGTGACCAACGCATATCGGCCGCTTCCCGCAATATCGCCTGCTATAATATTATTATTGGTATTGCCGGAATATATCGTATCCGAGCTGCCTTCTATTTTAAATCCGTTTCCTCCCAAATTATAAATGAGATATTTTCCGCTTGTCGCCTGCAAAACAGGGCTGTTAAAACTATGCTGACGGTTGATAGATTGATTGGCACTGCTGTTCATAACCGTTAAGGCAGTGTCACTTACAGTAACCACATTTTTATCCAACGTCATGAAATTACCGCGATTGACAGAACTTCCTACAATAGATGTTGGATATCCGTCCCCTTGTCCGCTTCCTACGGTAATGCTCCGAAACCATTGACCAATTCCGGAAGAACTGTCTACACTGAACCAGATAAACAGACCCAAAACCACAGCAAGCAATACTGCTATGATAGCATAAACCCACTTTGGTAACTTGGAAAGCGGTGTTTTTTTCTTCATACGTTTTGGTGCATTTTTTTTGCGGTCAGGAGAAATTACCGGTTCTTCTTGAGATTTTTCGACTTGGTCTGCACTGGGCAAATTCGTTTTTCCGGCAAAATTATCTAAAAATTGACCTTTGTTATCTTTCTTATTTTCATCCATTGCCATATAACACCTTTCTTAAAATCTCAAATTCCTTTTGCTGTTTCCACTCTGTCTGTTAATAAAACACACGGTTTAAATACAATCCGCATGGCGGTGCTGTTGGTCCCGCCATTTTTCTGTTTTTTGCTTCCAAAATATGCGGAATATCTTCCGGCTGAAATTTTCCTTGCGCTACTCTGAGCAAAGTTCCAACCATAATACGTACCATATTATAAAGGAATCCATCTGCGGATACGGTAAACAACACCATATCGCCTGCTCTTTCTACCTTTGCCTCTGTTACGGTTCGTACCATATCGCCCATTTTGCGTTGGTCCAACGTACAAAAAGACGTAAAATCATGGGAGCCAATATAATGTTTTGCAGCCTCATCCAACCGTTTTTCATCCAGCGCATACCAATAATGATGGGCATAGCCATCCAAAAAAGGGTCTCTGATGGGATGATTCCACATCTTATAAACATATTCTTTTCCTTTACAGGAGTATCTTGCGTGGAAATCATCATCTACTTTCTCACAGCTATGTACTGCAATATTGGGCGGCAGAAAGTGATTGAGTGCTGCTACCAACCTTTGTTCTGGAATGCTGTGCTCCAGTTTCATGCTGATGCAATACTCATATGCATGTACACCCGAATCTGTTCTGCTGCAGCCTTTCAAATCCGGCTGTATACCCAAAATATTTTTTAAGGCGTTCTGAAATACTTCCTGTACCGTAACAGCATTTTGCTGTATTTGCCAGCCGTGATAATATTTGCCGTCATATGAAATTTTCAAAAGCAAATTTCTCATATATGGATATATCCTTTATATCAAAAAGTTTTCTACTACAAATAAATTGAGCAGTACAACACCTGCACAAACTGCTACCGTAATTAAAGAAGTTACAACATCTTTTGTGGTGATATGCAAAACTTTCATCTTCGTTCTGCCCTTACCACCATTATAGCATCTGCATTCCATAGCCATTGCCAAATCATACGCACGGCGGAAAGAGGATACAAACAATGGTATCAACACAGGAATCAAAGCCTTAACACGAGAGATAATACCTCCGCTTTCCAAATCGGCTCCTCTTGCCTTTTGCGCACTCATAATTTTATCGGTTTCCTCCAGCAAAGTAGGTACAAACCGTAATGCAATGGTCATCATCATGGCTATTTCATGTACTTTAATGCGGAAAATCTTCAGCGGCTTCATCAGTCGTTCCAGCGCGTCGGTTAACTGAGTTGGAGATGTGGTATACGTTAAAATAGAACTCATCAGAATGAGAACCACAATACGCACTGCAATAAAGATAGCATTACGGATACCGCCCGTTGTAATTTGTATAAAACCCCATTGTACCAATACGGTTCCTCCGCCGTAAAACAAGTTCAATATAGAGGTAAACAGTACAATGAACAATACACCGCGGATACTTCGTATATATCTGGTAAACGGTACGCCTGACAGCAGCATTGCCACCAATGTAAATACCGTCATCAAACCCAAACTTGAAAAATTGCCCGCTATAAATATAAAAACAATATTAACTAATGTTAATAGAACTTTTACTCTTGGGTCCAGTTTATGGATAATAGACTTACCCGGAAAATACTGGCCTAATGTAACGTCCTTAATCATTGGCGGCTCCTCTCTGCACAAGTGGCAAAATTTCTTTTACTGCCTGCTCCAGTGTAAACACAGCAGGGTCCACAGGGTACCCGTTTTCATGCAGTTTCATCATGATTTTTGTAACCTGCGGCACACGCAAACCGATTTGCTCCAGCTCTTTCGCGTGAGAAAATACCTTTGCGGTTTCGTCAAACAAAAAGACTTTGCTTTCATTCATTACCAAAACACGGTCGGCTACCCGCGCAATATCTTCCATACTGTGAGATACCAAAATGACCGTATTCTGCCGTTGTTTATGATACGCTTTTATTTGACTGAGCAAATGGTCTCTGCCTTGGGGGTCCAGTCCCGCCGTAGGCTCGTCCAGAACCAAAACGTCGGGGTCCATGGCTATCACGCCTGCAATGGCGGCACGGCGTTTTTCACCGCCGGACAAGTCAAACGGTGATTTTTCCAGCAACGCATGGTCCAAACCCACAAAATCCACAGCCTGCATCACGCGCTGATTGACTTCATCCTGTGAAAGCCCCATATTTCTGGGACCAAATCCAATATCTTTGATTACAGTATCTTCAAACAACTGATATTCCGGATATTGAAATACCATGCCAACCTGAAAGCGTACTTTGCGAATTTCTTTCTTTTTTTCCCAAATATCTTTTCCGTTTAACAATACAGTGCCTGATGTTGGTCTGAGCAATCCGTTCAGCTGCTGAATCAATGTGGATTTACCGGAACCTGTATGACCGATTAAGCCAATGAATTCGCCTTTTTTAATTGCGATGTTTACATCTTCGATTGCCGTTTTACTAAATGGCGTTCCGGCGCCGTAAGTATACGTAAGATTTTTTGTTTCTATTACATTCATCGGCTTACGCTTTCTCCTTTAACAGTAATTCCAACGCGGCAACACACTCATCTTCCGTTAATACACCATTTGGCAGTCTCATACAGCCTGCCTCTTTCAAACGATGAATCAGTTCTGTAGACTGGGGTACATCCAAGTGATGTTCCTTTAATAAGTCTACCTGAGAAAAAATTTCTTTCGGTGTGCCGTCCATTAAAATATTGCCTTTATCCATAACCACTACACGGTTCGCAGCAATTGCCTCGTCCATATAGTGGGTAATCAACACAATCGTGATGCCTTTTTCCCTGTTCAGCTTTGTTATGGTATCCATAACTTCTTGGCGACCTCTCGGGTCAAGCATAGCAGTAGGCTCGTCCAAAACAATGGTGGAAGGTTCCATTGCAATGATACCTGCAATGGCAACCCTTTGTTTTTGTCCGCCTGATAATTTGTGCGGCGCATGTTCACGATACTCGTACATGTCTACCGCTTTTAGCGCATCGTCTACTCTTTGACGAATTTCCGCAGGAGGAACTCCTAAATTTTCAGGTCCAAAGGCAATGTCTTCTTCTACAATACTGGCAACCAATTGATTATCGGGATTTTGCAGAATCAAACCGACACGTTTTCTGATTTCAAATTTGAGACTGTCATCTGTGGTATCCATGGTATCCACATATACTTTGCCGCCGCTTGGCAGTAAAATTGCGTTAAAATGTTTTGCAAGGGTCGATTTACCGGAACCATTATGGCCCAACAATGAAACAAAGTCACCCTTTTGGATACCTAAAGTAACGCCTTTTAAGACTTCCACGATTCCGCTTTCATCTTCATCATAAGAGAATCTAACGTCCTGTGTTTGTAAATAGTCCATATGGTTTCCTTTCTATATGCAATGGTTATTTGGATTGCCAAATTGCGGTAGAACCGCAGGGAAGTACAAAACCTGAGGAGGTTACGGGCAATCCGATTTCGCTTGACGATACGGTACCGCCAAACGGTTTCTTTAACATAACTCCAAGAAGATATTCCATCACAGCAGGGGATAACCCTGTTGTATAAGAATTTAATATAAAAAATAAAGGTTGTTTGGATAAAATCGGCAGACATAACTCCACCAAATGGTAAAGCTGTTCTTCCAGCTTCCACACTTCGCCGCCCGGTCCTCTTCCGTAAGACGGCGGGTCCATAATAATACCGTCGTACGTATTGCCGCGGCGCTGTTCCCTTTGTACAAATTTCACACAGTCATCTACCAGCCAGCGAATGGGTTTGTCTGCAAGTCCGCTTGAGACGGCATTTTCTTTTGCCCAAGCAACCATACCCTTAGAAGCGTCCACATGACAAACCTCCGCACCTGCACTGGCACATGCCAAAGAAGCAGCTCCTGTATAGCCAAACAAATTCAGCACTTTTATAGGACGTTTGGCTTCTTTGATTTTATTCATAGCAAAATCCCAGTTTACGGCCTGTTCCGGGAAGATACCCGTATGCTTAAATCCCATTGGTTTTAGATTAAAGGTCATCTCTTTATAACGGATACTCCACACAGCAGGCATGTTTTGATGTTCCTGCCAATGACCGCCTCCGGTATTGGAACGATGATACCTTGCATGCGCTTTTCTCCACAACGGATTGGTTTTTGGGGTATTCCAAATAATCTGAGGGTCGGGACGGATTAAAATAATATCGCCCCAACGCTCCAGACGCTCTCCTGCGGAGGTATCTATTAATTCATAATCGTTCCAATCTGCAATTCTCAAGTGTGTAACGTCCTTTCTGTTTATACCAATTGCTCACGAATGACATCAGCAACATAATTTGCCAATTCCTGAATTTCTGCCTCACTTTCACCTTCTACCATGACGCGAAGCAATGGCTCGGTTCCACTTGGACGCACCAAAATACGTCCTTTTCTTCCCAATTGATTTTGTACTCTTTGTGTAGCCTCTTTGATTTTTCTGTCTGTATAAAAACGGAGTTTTCCTTCATTGGATACTTCCACATTTACAAGAACCTGCGGGAAACGTGTCATCAAAGTAGCAAGGCTGGACAATTTCGCTTCTCTGCGATGCACCAAACTAAGCAGATGTGCGCCTGTCAGCTGTCCGTCGCCGGTGGTGCCAAAATCTAAGAAGATGACATGGCCGCTTTGCTCTCCGCCAAAATTATAATCGTTCTGGCGCATGGTTTCCAACACATAACGGTCTCCAACTTTGGCTGCTTCAAAACGCATACCGTTTTCTTCACAAAAACGGATAAATCCCATATTACTCATGACCGTTCCCACAACGGCATTATGAGCCAATTTTCCTCGGGATTTTAAATCTGCCGCACAAATTGCCATGACGAAATCTCCATCAACCAATTGACCTTTTTCATCTACAGCCAAACAGCGGTCGGCGTCGCCGTCAAATGCAATGCCTGCGTCCAGTCCGTTATCCAATACAAATTGCTTTAAGCTCTCCATATGAGTAGACCCGCATTTGTCATTGATATTGGTTCCGTTTGGCTTATCATGAAGCATATAACATTCGGCACCCAATTCTGTATAAAGACGTTCTGCCGTTCTGGAAGCAGAACCGTTGGCACAGTCCAAAGCAATTTTCATTCCGTCCAACGCATACGGAACCGTACTTTTGATATGTTGAATATAAAGGTCTACCGCATCCTCTTCACGGGTAATGCTGCCAACTCCGCCGCCTGTGGGACAATCATACGTATCAATATGATCCAACACGATGGCTTCAATTTGTTCCTCCAGCGCATCGGGCAGTTTAAAGCCGTCCCCGCTGAAAATTTTAATGCCGTTAAACTCGCATGGATTATGAGATGCAGAAATCATAATGCCCGCATCTGCTTTTAACTTTCCAATTAAAAAGGCAACAGCCGGTGTAGGAACCACACCAAGTGTTACAACATCCGCACCAACAGAGCATAAACCTGCTGCCAGTGCGTTCTCCAGCATATCAGAAGAAATTCTGGTATCTTTGCCTATTAAAATTTTCGGTCTCATTCTGCTATCGTTTGTTAAAACCATTGCTGCGGCACGGCCAATATTCATAGCCATTTCACAAGTCAATTCCGCATTGGCCACACCTCTGGCGCCATCGGTTCCAAATAATCTACCCATATAAGATCTCTCCTATAACTCCATTTTTCTATGGATTACTATATCTATGAAAATACATTGTGTTTATGTTAGATTCCGTCTATTTTTTGCTGCATGGTTTCCTTTTCCGCTTGTGCGGGAGGCTTCAATCCCAAATGCAAATATGCGGCATGGGTTGCGCATCTTCCTCTTGGGGTTCTGCTCAAAAATCCAATTTGCATCAAATACGGCTCATATACGTCTTCCAGTGTGACAGCCTCTTCGCCGATGGCAGCCGCCAATGTTTCAATTCCCACAGGACCGCCGTTATAAAACTGTATCAATGTTTTCAGCATTCTTCTGTCATTGGCATCCAAACCGATTTCATCTACTTCCAGACGGTCCAAACCAATTTTAGCGGACTGATATGTAATGACGCCGTCACTGATAATCTGCGCAAAGTCCCGCACACGCTTTAACATGCGGTTTGCAATACGCGGCGTTCCTCTGGAACGGGAAGCAATCTCCAATGCTCCGTCTGCCTCAATGGGGATTCCTAAAATCTGTGCGCTGCGGGTAACAATTTCCGCAAGCTGCTGCGGTGTATACATCTCCAAACGAAGCACAACACCGAAGCGGTCTCTTAACGGGGCACTTAACTGTCCTGCTCGAGTGGTTGCACCGACAAGCGTAAACTTAGGCAGAGGCAAATGATAAGAAGCTGCCATTTGACCTTTTCCTGTAATAATATCCAGTGCAAAGTCTTCCATTGCAGGATACAAAATTTCTTCTACGCTGCGGGAAAGGCGATGAATTTCGTCGATAAACAATACATCGCCCTCATTTAAATTGGTAAGCAATGCCGCTAAATCCCCGGGTTTTTCAATGGCAGGGCCTGAAGTAATGCGGACATTGACATTCATTTCATTTGCAATGACGCCTGCAAGTGTAGTTTTACCCAAACCCGGCGGTCCGTAAAGCAATACGTGGTCAAGAGATTCCTTTCTAAGACGCGCCGCCTCAATAAAAACAGAGAGATTTTCTTTTACTTTCTCTTGGCCGATATATTCAGTTAAACGTTTGGGACGCAGAGGATTTTCCACTTCCGCATCTTCCGGCGTATATTCCGGCGCAACCATACGATTTTCAAAATCGTACTCGCTGTTTTCCGTAAAATCGTAATTCAAATTCTCATCTCCCTATTCAGGCATTACATCTTTCCTGCCATTGCTTTTAATGACAAGCGGATTAACTCCTCTACAGGCAAAGCACTGTCGAATTTTGCCACCACTGCGGCTGCATCTGTTGGAGAATATCCCAAAACGGTCAGTGCATTCACAGCCTCCCCTGCATTGGAAGAAGCAGATACCACCCCTTGTTTTGGAATGACCACACTATCATCTATATCCATTTTCCTTACTTTATCCGTTAATTCCAGCACAATACGCTGCGCCAATTTCGGACCTACCCCTGCTGCCCTGGTTAACGCTTTGCTGTCGTTTGTGGCAATCGAAGTTGCAACTTGTTCCGGTGTTAATTCTGATAAAATTGCCAGCCCCACCTTTGGGCCTACTCCGCTCACGCCGGTTAACATTTTATAACAGTTTAATTCCATTACAGTTGCAAACCCATAAATGTCCATTGCATCTTCCCGAACATGTACGTAGGTATATACTTTTATTTCCTGACCCATTTTCGGCAAACTGCGCTGTGTGGTCAGCGTAGTATAACATTTGTAACCTACACCGCCGCACTCCACCACGAAAAAGCTTGGCTCTACATGGGTTAATATTCCTTTTAAACTATAAAACAAGAATTACATCCTCCCTGACAACATGGTACGACGCAGCATAGAACCAGCTGCCTGCCCATGACAAATCGCCATTGCCAATGCATCACAAGTATCGTCCAGCTTTGGCATTTGGTTTAAACAAAGCAACCGTTTTGTCATTTCCATCACTTGCGGTTTTTGTGCCTGTCCATAACCGGTTACAGCTTGCTTTACTTGCAAAGGCGTATATTCTGAAATCGAAACGCCTGCTTTTTGTGCCGCAAGCAAAATAACACCTCTTGCTTCCGCCACTTGGATAGCCGTTTTTTGGTTACTGTTAAAAAATAACTTTTCAATTGCAACCGCATCAGGCTTCCATTTTTGTAAAATAGCCTCCATAGAATTGTAGATGACTTCCAGGCGCCCGTTAAAATCTTGTGTTGATTTTGTGGTGACCGCACCATGCTCCAATGGACGATAACGGCTGTTTTTTGCCTCTATCACACCGTAACCGACAATTGCATAACCGGGATCAATTCCTAAAATAACCATGAACAAGCTCCTATTTCGTCTCATCTTTCAAAATATCTATAATTGATTTATTATAGCATAAAAAAAATTGCGTTGCAATTTTTAACTATAAAACGCTAAAACGTTCTTGCTAACAGCCAAAACTTTAGTTTTACTGCTGTTATAAGGTGGTTATAACATATGAGAAATTGCTTTGCAATTTCTAACAAATAAATGTTAAAACGTTCTAGACAACAGTCAAAATTTTGAATATTGAAAGATGTTCCTTTCAATGTTAGTTTTGTTGCTGTTGCTAGGTTGTTACAGCATAAAAACGTCTATCTGCCGAATACTGCATTCACCTTTCGCCCTTTACTATAAGCAGACAAGAAAATGGATAGTTCTATTATTTTAACATTACCACAAATACAGCGCAAAAACATGAATATTTATTAAATTCTGCTTCATTTGCATAATTATGTTTTTTTCGCAAAAAATAACGTAAATATTTGGTGATTTAGAAAGGCGGAATTTACAATGTCCACCAAAAGAATAATACAAATTTCAAGTATAATCATTACAATTATTTTTATATTGAGCGCATTTACTTGGATAGGATATGCACAAGCCGCTTCCTATCGAACAGATTTGGAATACACATATCGCAGGGCGCTGAATGATTTAAACACCCATGTAAACGATATGAATGTAACATTGACAAAAGCAAATTATGCAAATACATCTTCACAGCAAAATGGTATGGCAGGCAGATTAATGAAAAATACCAGCGGAGCCAAAGCAGCGCTCGCTGTTCTTCCTATTGGAAATGATTCCTTAAATAACGTAAATAAGTTCATTTCACAGGTGGGTGATTTTGCCTCCTCTATCTCTTCAAAACTATCTGTAGGAGAATCGTTAAGTGATGAAGATAAAAATATTCTTCAACAATTTTCTCAATATTGTAATATTCTTGCCGGCAATTTAAATGAAATTCAAGAGAATATTGCCGAACAAGAAGTAGTCATTGGGCAATCGGAAGAAATGCTCCGAAACTTAGAAAGCAAGCAACCTCCTTTTGAGGATTATTTTCTTTCTACCGCTGAAGAATTCGCAAACTATCCTACTTTAATTTACGATGGCCCCTTTTCAGACCATATGACACAGAAAACAGCTGAAATGACTGCCAATGCACAAACCGTTTCTGTTGATGAAGCAAAACAAATGGCTGCTCAATATTTATATGCAGACCCTAACACATTAACTCATACCAACGATACGGAAGGCAACCTACCTGTATACAATTTTAATACGGACACTACACACATTTCTGTTACAAAACAAGGCGGATATTTGTCCTCCTTTATGAATGCAAGACCAATTGATACCATTACTTTGCAATTAGAAGAAGCCAAACAGTATGCCAAACAATATTTAAGCAGTATTTATCAAGAAGAGTTTGTTGAAACGTACTATGTAATTTATAATAACATGTGTACCATTCAATATGCTTACAGTAAAGATAATGTTGTGTATTACTCTGATTTGATTAAAGTATCTGTAGCAATGGATACGGGAGAAATTGTAGAGTATAATGCCGATAATTTTCTTATGAATCATAAAGAAAGACAAACGCAAACACCTGTTATCGGTGAATTATCTGCAAGACAGCAAGTCAGCGATCATTTGACCATTGAATCATCACGAATGGCAGTGATTCCAACTACAAGAGAGGAAGAGCCTTTGTGTTATGAATTTCTATGCCGCGGTCAAAATGATGAACAAGTATTGGTGTATATCAACAGTGAGACCGGCATGGAAGAACAAATTCTAATTTTAATTGAGACCGACAACGGTACACTAACCCAATAAAAGAAAAGAATCTGCCAAGGCAGATTCTTTTCTTTTATTGTCTAATCTTAAAAAATAGAAAGTTAAATATGTATAAGAACAACGAATGTAAATGATTCAAGAGGGAAATACACGATTTTGTTTTCCTATATTTGTGCAGTAATACAAAGATGTTGCTTCCATTTTCAATCTCTATAAATTACCAAAAAATAGTGTTATAATGAAGATATCCCTCAGTGAAAAGATAATAAAAAAAAGATTTGACAAAATTCATAGTATGTAGTATGATTAAAATAACAATAATAGTAATTATTCTTATTTTACTATTAAATTTTATAGAAAGAGAGAAATGAATGATGAAAGATTTAAAAGGAACCAAAACAGAAGCTAACCTAATGGCAGCATTTGCCGGAGAAAGCCAAGCAAGAAACAAATATACATACTATGCAAGCAAAGCAAAAAAAGAAGGCTATGAACAAATTGCAGCACTGTTCTTAGAAACAGCAAATAATGAAAAAGAACACGCAAAAATTTGGTTTAAACTGCTTCATGGCGGAGAAATGCCTGATACTATGGCAAACCTAAAAGACGCTGCGGACGGAGAAAACTATGAATGGACAGATATGTATGCAAAAATGGCTGTCGAAGCAAGAGAAGAAGGCTTTGACCATATTGCATTCTTATTTGAAAAAGTTGGTGAAATTGAAAAACACCATGAAGAAAGATATCGCAAGCTATTATCTAACATTGAAGAAGGCATTGTATTCTCAAGAGACGGGGATACCATTTGGCAATGCGCAAACTGCGGTCATATTGTAATTGGTAAAAAAGCACCTGAGGTTTGTCCTGTATGTGCACATCCTCAATCCTTCTTCCAAATTTTAGCTGAGAATTATTAAGCCTATTTTCTGTATTTACATATAAAAGGTAGACTTTTGCAAAAACCTCCATTGGATAAATATCCAATGGAGGTTTTTCTTTGTTTGTTTTTATATTTCAATAAAAAGTCCATACATTATAAGAACAGCAGCAAACTAATTGCCATAACTACCATTCCGGAAATTAAACCATAAATGGACAAATGATGTTCTCCATATTCTCTGGCAGCAGGAAGAAGTTCATCAAATGAAATAAATACCATAATACCTGCGACTCCTGCAAAAATAACACCAAATACAACATTATTCATAATCGGCATTAAAATTAGCCAACCGATTAACGCACCTACAGGTTCCGCCAAACCTGATAAAAAAGAATATAAAAAGGCTTTCATCTTAGAGCCCGTTGCCTGATAAATGGGAACAGAAACAGCAATTCCTTCCGGTATATTGTGAATTGCAATGGCAACTACAATGGGAATTGCAACACTGGGTTCCTGCATAGCAGAAACAAATGTAGCCAATCCTTCCGGAAAGTTATGAATGGCGATTGCAAGTGCTGTAAAAACGCCCATGCGCATCAGTTTGGAATGTTTTGGAGGTTTTTTATTTTCATCTTCCACCGATTTTAGCTCATGAGGATTTTCTTCTGAAGGGATTAATTTATCAATGATTGCAATGACCAGCATACCTCCAAAAAAAGAACCTACTGTAACCCAGTTACCTGCTATTTTTCCAAGTTCAGATACTAGGGAATCTTGTGCTTTTACAAATATTTCTATCATCGAAACATATATCATAACACCTGCAGAAAAACCAAGACTGATGGATAAAAATTTTCTGTTGGTATGTTTTGCAAAAAATGCGATACAGCTGCCGATTCCGGTACTTAATCCTGCAATTAACGTAAGAGCAAATGCGAGAAAAACATTGTTCATATCGTTTTCCTTTCTATAGAGTTAGCGTATGCTAACTCATATGTATAGAATAGCAGTCCTATTCCTTTTTGTCAAGAAAAATGCCAGTCTCACGAACCAATTGATGAGACAACATAGAGAGAGAAAACAAATTTTCAACATTTTATTGATACGGTTAAGGCAGCATATACATATAAACTGTATTTTTATTTTATCATAACTGAAATTGATATTTAATGTTTGATTCCATTCATTTTTTACTTAAACTTCAAAAAAAGAGATACAGTTTACCACTGTATCTCTTTTCATTCATGCGATATCCCATTTCACTTGAATTATATTAAGTTCCCATTTGATACGATACCTCATATGACATATCATCTGATAAAAATGAATTCAATTTTTATGTACTATTTAATGACATTTGACAGTGATATTATGACATATGAAAGGAAGAAAACTCTGTCATGGCGACACATCGATATTAATTATCTGAATGAACATAAAATGTACCAAATTCCCTATTCTTTAATCATTTGTTTTCTGTTTTTTACATATCGCAATCAATCCTCCTGAAATAATAAAACCAAATAAACATAAGTAGCCTATTAAATTACTGCAGTCCTCTGTTTTTGGAGAATTGATATCTGTTGTTCCACTCTCCTTTTGAACATTAGTTGCTGATATTACTTTTTCCTCTGATTTTTTTATTTCAGACGTTTCTGAATTTATATTCGTTTGTGGTACAGATTGATTTTGATGAATCTCTTTGGTTTGTCTAGCCCCATTTTTATCTGTGTGACCTGTATTCTCTCCACCATTCTCCTTATGAATTACGGTTTCATCTAACTTAGACGTCTGTAAAGAGGACCAATCTAATTTTAATAAAACTTTTTGTGTTCCATGTCCCGGTGCAATTTTTTCCATGATTGGCACAAACACTTCTAATGTTACGGAATCAGCTTTATATGCTACAGGGAATTCTACAGTCTTAGGATATTTTGTGCCGTCTGATGTTGTACCCCATGCTATAATATCCGAATCATTTTTTAAGTTTCCTTCAAAGTATGACACTTTGCTGAGTGCTCCTTCTGAAGTTCCGAGTTTTATCGTATTCATATTCATTCTTAATCTGTATGTTCCATCCTTTGCAATCACAGACAAAGGTTGTTCCAGTCCTTGATTTGCCATAGATAGTTTATCTGGGCTATTAAAGTTATATAGAGCCCCCTTCAATGTATATTCACCATTTTGCAAGTTGATTTCATTTTTTGGAATGTCCGTACCCGGCTGTTCCATTGGGGGTATGTCGGTTGACGGTTCTTCCGGAGTTCCAGCTGGTTTTAACCCTTGCATGCCCTCTTCCAATTTATCAATTAATTGCTGAAGCTGAGCATTTGTTAAAGTGCTCCTTTTACTCCAATTTGCCTTTCCTTCGTCTATAGCAGTTTTTAATACTGCATAGCTTTTTTCTGTATAATCTTCTGCCTTTTTCTCCTCTGCTGCTACAAGTACACGTGTAAAATCATCCACTTTTTTAGGCACAAGATAAATCTCTTTTGCAGATTTTAAATATTTTGCTGCACTGTCAACTGTCTCTTCAGTTGCGGTTACATCTTCAAGTGCCATCAGAGCCTTATTATAAAGATTCAGAAAACTTCTAGAGCCTTCTTCTTTATATTCTCCTGCCAAAACCTCATCATAAGTTGTCTTATTTTCATCAATTACTTTTTTTAATTCTGCTTTATCGGCCTGTTTTAAACTTTCTCCTTCAGCCCTCTTTGATGTAGTATCCAACACTAACACAGCGGGCATTTCACTGACATCGGGTCCGGCCATTTTTGCCCCAAGCAGAACATCTATCGTTTTTTCTCCGGATTTCTGTCTTTTAATGGTAAATACCTTATCATACTCGCCTATGCCGGTACTTTCCTCTGCCAAAACTTCTTTGCCATTCTCTATATGCTTTACTGTTAAAATATTGGCTGTTATTCCTTGAAATTTGTCTTTTTTAAAGGATATCTGGTATACACTTTCACCCTCGTTTTCTATTAGAAGAACATGAGGATTCATAAATGCATTGGCCATAGATGGAGTCTCACTATCCCCCGCCTGTCCTATTTTGGCATTTATTGTGAATCTGTTCCCCGCCTGACTCTGTTTTACCACTGCATTTAAGGCATTTTCCAGTTTAGACTCCAAAGTCTTTACTTTACTTTTGGTATTTCCGCCCCGCTCTGCCTCTTGTTTGACATCAGACAGAACCTGTCGTAACTGGGCAATACTGGTTTGTGTATACTCCTGTTCATTCGCAATGATTGTTTCTGCTTGTTCCATCAAATGTTTGTATCGAGTCCAGTCAGCGGGTGCATAAGCTAAAGACTCCAAAGCCTCTCTCAGTTCTGACACTGCATTATAAATTGTAGTTTGATCTGCTCTGTTATCCTTCAGAACAGACATGGCCTTCTCATATTTTTCTACCAACTTTGCCATAGAAGAAGACTCATATTCATCTCCGTCTTTCTGTTCATAAAGACTCCTTGCTTCGTACACAGCTTTTGCTAACTCGGTTTTCGCTGTCTTTTCTCCCGCATTTGGCTCCTGTTCTAATTCCGTAATTAACTCTAATATCTTATTGTGAAAATCCGGCGGTGTCGAGTCAGTACCACCCATAACAGGCATTTCACTTGGCAGCGGCATATTTTTAATTTCTGCGTATGTTTTCCCAACATACTTGGTCAGCCCGCCCTCTTCTTTAAATACTTCCCATACATTTGCTGTCCAACCCGGTGCATCTGTTGTTTTATCTACTATGTTTTCTATCATAGCACCATAGCTTGATACATATACGTCAACCTTATAAATTGCGATACCAGTATTTAATGTAATCTCTCGTTTCGTCACACCATCTGTTATGATATCTTCAGGCTGTACGGTCGTAGCACTGCTCATAGCATCTATTTCTGCAGGGTGATTCATACTGGTTGCAGCAGATGCTGTGGCTAGAGGAGTAAGCATCAACGACGATATTAATACACTCCCCAATATCATTTTTAAATTCTTTTTCATGTTCTTCCTCCCTAATTCCATTTTAATTTTTAATGGAATTGTTCACGATTTATCATCTTCCAATAGGTTAGCATACGCTAACTTAAAGCATATGGCAATTTTTATAAATTGTCAATAGATTACATGAAAAATATTTTTACATTTTAACTATTTACTTTTATATCAATTGACATCTCTTATAAAATTATATATTAAAATATAGCAATTAATGATTATTTCCAACAAATAATATATCAGATATAAAACTGAAATATTTTCTTTACAACTGTTGATTGCAACGGAATAAAAAAAGAGATACAGCTGATTGCTGTATCTCTTTTCGATTATTTCATTAAAGTAACCAATACTGCTTTTTGTGCATGCAAACGATTTTCGGCTTCATCGAAAATCTCGTCTGCGTGAGACTCAAATACATCCGCTGTTATTTCTTCTCCTCTGTGTGCAGGTAAACAATGCTGTACCATAGCATCAGGTTTTGCTAATTTCATCAACTCTGCATTGATTTGGTAACCTTCAAATGCTTTTCTTCTTTCGGCAGCCTCACCTTCCTGACCCATGGAGGCCCATACATCTGTAAACAACACGTCTGCATCTTTTGCGGCAGTTGCAGGAGAATCCGTCATCTCGAAGCCCTCATATTGAGAAGCAAACTCCAACACTTCTTTATCGGGACGGTAACCTTCCGGACATGCTACACTGATAGACATACCCATCTTCAAACATCCTACAATAATAGAATGCATCATATTGTTGCCGTCTCCAATATAACATGCTTTCAGACCTTCCAAAGCACCTTTTCTTTCGCGAATAGTCATCAGGTCAGCCAGCACTTGACATGGATGAGCAAAATCTGTCAAAGCATTGATAATCGGAATAGAGCCGTATTTTGCCAAATCTTCTACTTGCTTTTGTTCAAAAGTACGAATCATAATTCCGTCCAAATAGCGGGATAACACTCTTGCGGTATCTTCAATTGGTTCTCCACGTCCAATTTGCATATCATTTGCAGATAAGTACATAGGATATCCACCCAATTGATACATACCTGTTTCAAAAGAAACACGGGTTCTGGTAGATGCTTTGGCAAAAATCATACCTAAGGTTTTGCCTTTCAAATGGTGATGCTCAATTCCGTGTTTTAATTCATATTTTAATTGGTCAGCCAAATTCAGGATTTCTTCAATCTCTTCTGTTGTTAAATCCAACAATTTTAACAAGTGTTTCATATCCAGTCTCCCTTCAATCTGTTCTGTTTTATCATCATTTTAAGCCTGTTTGATAACTTTTTCCAATATTGCCAAGCCCTTATCAATTTCTTCAAAGGTGATGGTAAGCGGAGGCAACAGACGTACCAGTGTTTTTGCGGTCAGCACCAGCAGACCATGTTCAATACATGCAGCTGCTACATCTTTGGCTGTTCCTTTTTCCAGCACAATTCCAATCATCATGCCAATGCCTCTTACTTCGGCAACACCTTCCATCTCGGACAGCTTTTGCTGCATATATTCACCCTTAGCTTTTACTTCCTGTAAAAATGTCTCATCTGATACACGTTCCAACACACTTAAGGCGCCTGCACATGCAACAGGGTTTCCACCAAAGGTAGAACCATGCATACCGCTGTTCAGTACGTCTCCCAAGCGTTCGGTACACAGACACGCACCAATGGGCAATCCACCGCCAAGCGCTTTTGAAGATGTAATCACATCTGGCTCAATGCCATATTGTTCATAACAAAACAGAGTACCTGTTCTTCCCATACCGGTTTGTACTTCGTCTACCATAAGCAGTACGTCATGCTTTTTGCACAGCTTTTCCAGTTCTTTTACAAAATGAGGTTCTAAAGGCATAACACCGCCTTCACCTTGAATCATTTCTATAAACACAGCGCAGGTATTTTCATCCAGTAACGATTTTACACTCTCGATATCGTTTGCCTGCGCATATGTAAAGCCCTCCGTAAATGGATTAAAATAATGATGGAACGTATCCTGACCTGTTGCCGCCAGAGTTGTAACCGTTCTTCCATGGAAAGAATTCACCAACGTGATGATTTTAGTTCTGTTCTCATTGTATTTATCCGTACTGTATTTTCTTGCTAATTTAATAGCGCATTCATTTGCTTCCGCACCGGAATTGCTGAAAAACACTTTACTGAAACCGGATAATTCACAAAGTTTTTGAGCCAAATTGGTCTGCGCAGGATTGTAATACAAATTGGAAATATGCTGTAATGTGGAAGCCTGCTTTGTAATAGCAGCAATCCATTGATCATCACAAAAACCAAGGGCATTGACACCAATACCGCTTGTAAAATCAATATAAGATTTTCCTTCGCTGTCCTGTGCAACAACGCCTTTTCCTTTCACAATCGCAACTTCAAAGCGGCCGTAAGTTGGCATCATATTCTTCTTTTCTTGTTCTTTAATATCTAAAAAATGCATGGTAATCTCTCCTTTGCATTCTTCCAAAGATGCCGCTTTGAAAGAATGGATTTAATATAACATGGTTCCAATACCTTCATCGGAAAACAGTTCGATTAAAATAGAGTGTGGAATTCTTCCATCCAAGATATGCGCACGATGCACACCGCGGCGGACTGCCTCCACACAGCAATCAATTTTAGGAATCATACCGCCGCTGATAATACCGCTGCGTTGTAATCTTGGTACTTCGCTGACATTGACAACGGGAATCAGTGTACTTTCGTCATCTTTGTCTTTTAATAATCCACGAATATCTGTCATGAGAATCAGCTTTCGTGCTCCCAATTCGGCTGCAATGCGGGCGGCAGCGATGTCTGCATTAATGTTATACACTTCTCCGTTCACACCACCGGCAATGGTAGCAATAATCGGCACATAACCATTGTTGGTTGCGTCTGTGATAATTTTAGTATTTACCCTTACAATTTCACCTACATAACCAAGGTCAGCGCCGCTTTCCAATTTACGCGCCTGAATCATAGAGCCGTCCAAACCGCAAAGCCCGATGGCTTTACCACTGTGATTTTCCAAATGCTGAACCAAGTCTTTATTTACTTTTCCTGCCAAAACCATTTGTGCAATTTCCATGGTTTCTTCATCCGTATAACGCAAACCGCCAATAAATTTGCTTTCTTTGCCCACACGGCTTAACATGGTATTAATTTCAGGACCACCGCCGTGTACCAATACGACATTGATGCCAACAGACTGCATCAATACAATATCAGTCATAACAGCAGATTTAATCTCCTCATTAATCATAGCGTTGCCGCCATATTTTACTACAATGGTTTTTCCCGCATATTTTTGAATATAGGGTAAAGCCTGAGCTAAAATTTGAGCTCTATCGTTATTGGAAATATTCATATGACATCCTTTTCCTATTTTACAATATTCTAAATCAGCTTCTGTAATCGCCGTTAATTTTTACATAATCATAAGTCAAATCACAACCATATGCAGTTGCGCATTCGCTGCCTTCATGCAAAGTTACCGCTACAATAATGTCGTCCTCTAAAAGAATTTTCTTGGCAATATCCTCATCAAAAGGCAAACCTGCACCGTTTTTGCATACTTCAATACGTCCTTGTTTGGATTCAAATGCAACATCCACACCATTAATATTAATATTGGCACCTGAATAACCAATTGCGCACAGCACTCTTCCCCAGTTTGCATCGGCGCCAAAAATAGCGCATTTCAGCAAATTAGAACAAATCACGGATTTTGCAACTGTTCTTGCATCCTCTTTTGTTTTTGCCCCTGTGACAGCGCATTCCAATAATCTGGTTGCACCTTCACCGTCCTTTGCAATTTTACGGGACAACACTGCGCAAACTTCTGTCAATGCTTGTGTAAACAATTCATAATCATGATTTTTTTCTGTAATGGTTTGGTTTTCTGCCAAACCGGACGCCATAACGGACACCATATCATTGGTAGAGGTATCTCCGTCCACACTTACCATATTGAAAGTATCCTCAATGGCTGTGTGCAGTGCCTCGTTCAACAGTTCCGGCGTAATAGAGGCATCTGTCGATAAGAAACCAAGCATGGTTGCCATGTTCGGGTGAATCATACCGGAACCTTTTGTAATGCCGCCTATGGTTACCGTTTTACCGTCCAGTTCCACCTCAAGTGCATATTCTTTTTCTACCGTATCTGTCGTCATAATTGCTTTTGCCGCATCATTGGAACCTGTTGCACTTAACGCTTCTGCTAATGTTTTTACCGAATTTGCAATCGGTTCAATGGGCAGTACCTGACCAATCACGCCTGTCGATGCTACAATCACGTCGCTTGCATCAATATGCAGTTCTGCTGCAATCAAATCACACATTTTCTGTGCTTTTTCTTCTCCGTCCGCATTGCAGGTATTGGCATTGCCGCTGTTACAAATCACAGCTCGTGCCATACCGTCTGCAATGTTGCGTTTGGTAACCGCAATGGGAGCGCCTTTTACTAAGTTTTGTGTATACACAGCTGCCGCTGCACAGGGCACATCACTGTAAATCAAAGCAAGGTCTGCTTTGCTGCGATTTTTGCGGATACCACAATGAATTCCCGAAGCCTGAAATCCTTTTGCTGCTGTAACGCCGCCTTCTATGATATGAAATGTCATATGCTGCCTCCATCATATATTCTTTATAGGACATAAATCCCCGCTGCGGCATCGCAACAGGGTTATGCTTGTATGATAAATTACAATTAAAATGCCGGTGGAATTAATGTAAGACCTGTTTTTTCTTCCAAGCCCAATACCAAATTCATGTTTTGAATTGCCTGACCGGCAGCGCCTTTCACCATATTATCAATGGCAGAAATGGCAACCAGAGTGTTTGCGTGCTCATCTACATGGACGGAAATATCACAGAAGTTGGTATACTGCACATGTTTAATATTGGCTACACTGCCTTTTGGCAGCATACGTACAAAGTATTCCTGTTGATAACGTCGTCCATACACATAACGAACTTGCTCTTCTGTTACACCCTCTCTTAGTGTAGCATAGCATGTTGCCAGAATACCACGGCTAACCGGAAGCAAGTGCGGAACAAACGTTAATTTTACCGGATTTGGAGCATAACAAGATAATGTTTGTTCTATCTCCGGCGTATGACGGTGAGCAGCTACCTTATATGCGGTAAAGCTCTCATTACAGTCCGGAAAATGAGTGGTTTGGGTAGGTTTTCTGCCCGCGCCTGTTGTTCCGGATTTGCAGTCCGCAATGATATGGTCTGTTTCAATCAAACCCGCTTCCATGGCAGGCACAATGGCCAAAGGAACTGCTGTTGCATAACAACCCGGATTTGCAATTAAGCTTTTTCCTCTGATAAATGGACGGAACAGTTCCGGCAGTCCATATACAGCTTGCTCATGCAACGCTTTATCAAGAAATTCACAGCCATACCAAGTTTTATAAGTTTCTTCATCTTCCAAGCGGAAATCAGCGCCTAAATCAATAAAGAATTTCATACGTTTGGCACAGGCTGCTGCCAATTCTTGAGATAATCCATGCGGCAATGCTGCAAATACAACGTCGCATTTTTCCACCACTTCCTCCTGAGTTTTGCAAACCATATCGCATAATCCAAGATAAGAAGGATATACCTCACTTATTTTTTGCCCTTCAAAGGTAACTGAACTGATTGCAGTCAGCTTTGCATAAGGGTGGTTTAATAAAAGTCTTACCAATTCGGCGCCTGCATATCCGGTTGCGCCGACAACTCCAACTTTAATTTCCATTGATTTGCCTGCCTTTCACCATTGTGCCGGTTATTTTCCCAGCAAGTTCAATACTCGTTTTGCCTGCATCTCTACATTTTCAGGAGCAGGAGCACCCAAAACATTGCGTCCGTTTACACAGCGTTCCAAAGAGATTGCATCATAAATACCTTCATCAAAGGTATCACATACCGCTTTATAATCTTCCAATGGCAATGTTTCCAATGTTAAGTTTCGCTCAATGCATTGTGCAACCAAAGTGCCGGTTATTTTATAGGCATCGCGGAATGCTAAACCTTTATTCACCAAGTAATCTGCACAGTCTGTGGCATTAATAAATCCACGTGCTGCGGCATTGCGCATATTTTCAGGCAACACTTTCATAGTATCTACCATAGGAATAAATGCAGTGAGGCACATTCTTAAGGTATCTACTGCGTCAAAAATTGCCTCTTTGTCTTCTTGCATGTCCTTGTTATAGGCCAAAGGTAATCCCTTCAGCATGGTTAATAATGTAACAACATCACCAATGACTCGGCCGGATTTACCGCGTACCAATTCAGCAATATCTGGATTTTTCTTTTGCGGCATAATGCTGGAACCTGTAGAAAAGGCGTCGTCCAACTCCACAAATTTAAATTCCCAAGAACACCATAAAATAATTTCTTCTGAAAAACGAGATAGGTGCACCATAGCCAACGCAATGGCAGAAGCAATTTCTACACAGAAATCACGGTCTGCAACACTGTCCAAACTGTTATTGGTGACTCTGGAAAAGCCCAATAATTCAGCAGTCATGCTTCGGTTTAACGGATACGTAGTACCTGCCAATGCACCCGCTCCCAACGGAAGTTCGTCCATACGCGCTTTGGCATCTTTCAAACGGCCAAGGTCACGCAGGAACATCTCTGCATAAGCCATTAAGTGATGACCAAATGTAATGGGCTGCGCACGCTGTAAGTGGGTATATCCCGGCATAACATCGCCTTTATGAGTCATCGCCTTTTTACAAAGCACTGTTACCAATTCTTCAATTTGGCTATATAATGCATCACATTCCTTTTTCAAGTATAAACGTACATCCAATGCCACTTGGTCGTTACGGCTGCGTGCAGTATGCAGACGTTTTCCGGAAACACCAATACGCTGAGTCAACTCTCCTTCTACAAAGGTGTGTACATCTTCCGCATTTGGGTCAATAGGTAATGTTTCGTTCTGAATATCTTTATAAATTTGTTCCAGCTCTTTACAAATTAGTTCTGCTTCTGATTGCTCAATAATTCCGCAAGCACCTAACATGGTTGCATGGGCAATGCTGCCCTTGATATCTTCCTCAATCATTCGGCTGTCGAATTTTATGGAAGAGTTAAAGTCATTTGTTTTTTGATCAATCTCTTTTGAAAAACGTCCTGCCCATAGCTTCATGCCGGGAGCCCTCCTTATGGATTATCCTTAATTGAATTTACGTCCTTTTTTTGCCTGGATTTTCATAGACAAACCAAACAAGTTAATGAAACCTGCAGCGTCTGCTTGATTGTAAACTTCATCTTCATCAAAGGTTGCGGTATCTTCATCATATAGAGAATATGGAGATGTCATACCTGCATCAATGATATTGCCTTTGTACAATTTCAGTTTGACATCGCCTGTTACATATTCCTGAGTGCTGTCTACAAATGCGGATAAAGCTTCTCTTAATGGAGTATACCATTTACCGTCGTATACCAATTCACCGAAGGTAATAGCAACTTGTTGTTTATAATGGAAGGTATCTTTATCCAAGCACATTTCTTCCAATTTATTGTGTGCATGATACAAAATAGTACCGCCGGGAGTTTCATAAACACCGCGGGATTTCATGCCAACCAATCTGTTCTCTAAAATATCCGCAATACCAATACCGTTTGCGCCGCCCAATTGATTTAATTTTGCCATAACTTCAAGAGCATTCATGTTAACGCCGTCAATTGCAGTTGGAATTCCTTTTTCAAAGTGAATGGTTACATAAGTTGCTACATCCGGAGCCTGTTCCGGAGAAACGCCTAACTCTAAAATTTCATTATATTTTGGTTCGTTTGCAGGGTCTTCCAAATCCAATCCTTCATGAGATAAGTGCCATAGGTTTTTATCTTTGGAATAGTTGGTTTCCCTTGTAATTTTCAAAGGAATATTGTGAGCCTCTGCATAGTCGATTTCTTCTTCTCTGGATTTGATATCCCACTCTCTCCAAGGAGCAATGATTTTAATATCCGGGTCAAATGCACGAATGGACAACTCAAAACGAACTTGGTCGTTACCTTTTCCTGTGCAACCGTGGCAAATTGCGTCTGCACCTTCTTTTTTTGCAATTTCAACCAGTCTTTTTGCAATCAAAGGTCTTGCAAAAGAAGTACCTAATAAATATCTGCCCTCATAAGCAGCGTTTGCTTTTAAAGTAGGCCAAATATATTCTTCAATCAATTCTTTTCTCATGTCTTCAATGTACAATTTAGAAGCGCCTGTTTTGATTGCTTTTTCGTTTAGGCCTTCCAATTCATCTTCTTGACCAAGGTCAGCGGAAACTGCGATTACTTCGCAATTGTCATAGTTTTCTTTCAGCCATGGAATAATGATAGAGGTATCCAAACCTCCTGAATATGCAAGTACTACTTTTTTAATTTGTTGTGCCATATCTATGCTCCTTTTTATCCGTTATTGAAATATAAGTATTATTATACGCTTCTGATTGTATATTACAAGCATACAATGCATAATTATTCAGTTTTGATAAAATTTTCACATCATGACAAAATTCATATGATTTTTACGGTTTCCTTGTAGAAAATGCAATACATTTGAAAAGAAACTGAGAATTCATAGCGAACAGTTGCAAACTTTACTGAGAATCTGTAATATAATAAATAAGGTTACGATTGTATAAAAATTGATAAACAACGATATGGAGGGTATAAACATGTCTTTAAAACCAATTGATCCAAAAACATTGGAACTAAATCCTTTTACAACCATTGGAACAGAATGGATGTTATTAACCGCCGGAAATGAAGATAAACATAACACCATGACCGTCAGCTGGGGCGGATTGGGCGTGCTGTGGAGAAAAAATGTCACTTACGTTTTGGTACGTCCACAGCGTTATACTATGGAATTTATGGACCGTGAAGAGTACTATTCATTATGTGTATTCGATGAAACCTATAAGCCTGCATTAAAACTATGCGGTACCAAATCCGGCAGAGATATAGACAAAGATAAAGAAACCGGTCTGACCGTCATGTTTGACCAAGAGGCGCCTTATTACGCTGAAGCAAAACTGGTTTTCATCTGCAAAAAGATGTCCAAACAAAAAATGGAGCCCAGCTCATTTATAGATAGCACCATTGATGAAACATTCTATAAAGAAAAAGATTATCACGAAGTGTTTGTTGGTGATATTGTAACCATACTAAAACAAGACTGATTCACCATTTTTATTAGAATATCTAAATATCGTATTCATTAAAAAAAGCCTTGCTTATTTAAAATAAGCAAGGCTTTTTTAGTAACTGATTTTTATTTTAACCTTATTTCAGATACTATATGCTTGTACATTTTTCATATCACACTCTTAGAAATCACTTGTTTTCAGCCAGACAAATACGTGATTCCTTCTATTATATGACACCACCTCCTAACAGAAAACTATATTTAACTGTTAAGAGAGTATTTGAAAATTGGTATGATAAGAATTGCACAGTAAATTTCTTTCTATTATAATAAATACAATGATAAAAACAGAGGAGTTATCTCATGGACAAACAAGTCAAGCTGCGTATTGCAACTATACAGGATGCCGCTGCATTATTGGATATTTATGCACCATATGTAGAAAATACAGCAATTACATTTGAATATACCGTGCCTTCTGTACAAGAATTTGAACAACGTATCTCCAATACGCTGCAAACATATCCGTATCTTGTCGCTGAAATAGACAATGAAATTGTAGGTTATACTTATGCAAGCCTCTTTCGGGAACGCTGTGCTTATCAATGGGCAGTTGAGGTTTCCATTTATGTAAAGAAAACAGCGAAAAAAATGGGGATAGGAAAAAAATTGTATCAAACATTGGAAACTATTTTAAGCCTTCAAAACATCACAAATTTGTATGCTTGTATTGCTGACACAACTGAAGAAGACCTTCATCTAACAAAAGACAGTATGTTATTCCATCAACGTCTTGGCTATCGTCAAGTAGGAACATGTGCGCAATGCGGCTATAAGTTTCACCGCTGGTATGATATTGTTTGGATGGAGAAGCATATCCAATCTCATACGATACCTCCTGAGAATATAAAAACATTTGAAGAAATTCGTGAAATGGTAAAAACACAATATCATCTATAAAAAAGAGTATGGACTACACCCATACTCTTTTTTCATTCATGAAATAGAAATGCTGCGATTTGGTGAAGAGAAAAAACTACATACTCCATTCCATAGTAAAGTCCATCTGACCTGTTTCAGAATCCATTTGTTTCTTTTTGATTTGAAATCCCTCTTTGAAGTAGAACCGCAGTGCGGATTGATTTTTCTCATACACCTGTAACGTAAGAGAAGAACAAAGTTGTTTTGCAAGATTTAATAATTGTGTTCCTATCCCCTTACCACGCATAGATTCCTCTACAAAAATTCCTTCAATATAATTCTTTGTCAATCCTATAAAGCCCTGTACAGAACCATTATCTTCATATACATATACGGTAGCATCCGGCAGCATTTCTTTTACTTGCCCAAAATATTTCATCCAATATTCCCTTGGTATAAAAGAATGCGCTTGTATATTGGAACTCAACCAAATATTCATTACAGCATCAATATCGCTTGGTTTTAATATTCGTATCATCAAATCAACACCAATTATTCTTCTCCCAAAATTGCATAAGGCAATACCTGCTGCAATAAGTCAGGAGTAACCATTGCAACAAGATGCAGACCTTCTTCAACATACTCTTCTTGCAGTACAGTACCATCTTTGCGAATTTCAGCTGCAAGGCCACTTTTGGAAAACGGCAATAACAATTCTACTTTGGTATTTTTCACAGGGAGATTTTCTTCAATGACCTCCAGTAAATGGTCAACACCTTGTCCCGTCGCAGCACTGATTCTCACTGCACCGCCAATCATTGGCATATGATTAATCTCAGGAACCAAATCGCATTTATTTAATACAGGAATAATCGGTCTGTCTTTACAACCCAGCTCTTCCAATAGTGTTTTGGTTACCGTTAAGTGCACTTGTGATTCCACGCTGGATGCATCACAAATATTTAAAATAATATCCGCAGTTGCCGCCTGTTCCAACGTAGATTTAAATGCCTGTACCAAATGGTGCGGAAGTCTGCGGACCAACCCTACCGTATCTATGAGCATTACGGTTTTTCCGCAAGGCAAGCGCAAAGCTCTCGCAGTTGGGTCCAGCGTTGCAAACAGCATATCCTTTGCCAATACGCCTGCATCCGTTAAATAATTCATCAATGTACTTTTCCCAACGTTGGTATAGCCCACCAACGCTACTGTAACGGTACCGTCCTTTTTCCTTCTGCGATTGATTTGCTCTCTATGTTTTTCTACTTGTTCCAACTGTTCTTTTAAAGCATCTATTCTTCGATGAATATGACGCTTGTCCGTTTCCAATTTGGTTTCACCGGGACCTCTGGTACCAATACCGCCGCCCAAACGGGAAAGAGCGGTACCCTTTCCGGTTAAACGGGGCAGCATATATTTGAGCTGCGCCAATTCCACTTGCAATTTACCTTCTTTGGAAACAGCACGTGCTGCAAAAATATCCAAAATCAGCATTGTTCTGTCTATCACTCGCACGTTTGTAATATCCTCTATATTCCGTATTTGCGTTGGAGACAATTCGCAGTCAAAAATCAACAAATCAATCTCCTGTTTTTGGCAAATATCTGCAATTTCCTGAACCATACCTGAACCAACACAGGTAGCAGTTTCATAAGCCGGTCTTTTTTGTGTCATGGCTCCAAAGGGCTCTGCGCCCGCAGTTTTGGTAAGTTCATATAACTCTGCCAAAGAAGCCTCTACATCATAACTTCCTGTATCTACCGCAACCAACAAAGCACGCTCTTGTTTCTCTGTATTTTCATGCAGTTCCATTTACTTGTTCCCCCTTTGTTTTGCCTGAATGTTTCTGTACCAACACGTTAAATTATATTTTTAATCACTGTATTTTCCTAAAAAATGTTTATCTTAATGATAGTATAATAAAGCAGAAAATACAAGTGATTTCCTTCTATTACGACAATTGGGGCAATGCCAAACATTGCCCCAACCTGTTTCTCTATTTTATTTAACCCAAAATTTTGATACTTATACACTCAAACATCCAAATCATTCTGCTTCACTTGCAAATGTAACCGTACATTCCACATGAGCAGGGATGTAATCAGAAACAGCTTTTTGCGTATCTTGCTGTGTTTGGCCGTCTTTTACAGACAACACCTGTACGCCTATATGCTGTGTGCTTGGAGATTCGGTCACTTCAGCCTCAATCCCTCCTGATTGTAATATGTTCAAAAAGTCCGCCTTGCTAAAGGAATTTACATTAACGGCACCACGCATGCATAACAGTTTTCTTCTTTCTTCTTCCGTGCAGGAGCTGAGATGCAAACCAAATAACAATTCTTTTTCTTCTAAACCATAAGAAACCGCTGTTGGAATCAATGCTTCCTGCAATAATTCATCCAGTTGGTCATGCAGCGTTTGAAAGCCGGCATCATAAGCTTTTAATTCTGCATATAGTCTTGTATCTTCTGTGATTTCATACATTCCGTTTGCAAGCAAAGCATTTTGCATTGCTGTAAATGAAATACTCAACTTATATCACGCCGCCTTCCTCAATGATAATATTGCCTTTCACAACCAATTTATTTTGCGGCGTTGAAAAATCTTCTCCCGGAGGTGTAAAGTGATTGACAATCGCACCCGATTCCAACATGTTCCTACATAATTCAGCAACACGGAAAATACCACCAATATGCATCTGCGCAAAATAATCATCAACGACTTGCATACAAATTTCCTTGGCCTGCTCAAACGAATACTGCTCTGCAGGCTTGATTTGAATCCGCAGCGGTATCTTTTGTAAAACCGCCGGTTTTACGGTTACCGCTACATTTAATTCCCTTGCTTCATCGAATTGGTTTTGTAATTCTTCTATGACTTCATCAGACGGCACGCCGCCTCTGGTAGCCACATATACGGAAACCGTTCCAACTCCGTCATCTTTTGCAACTACACCTGCGGAATAAACGGACGGATGTTTCATTGCCAATTCCCTGTAAAATGCAGCATTGGTTCCATTGGAAATATTTGCGTAACTTTTTAATAAACGTGCACGAAATGCATTGTCATCTTCAGCATCCATGCCGCCAATAAATGGTTCTGCATTTGTCACTGCCTTAATTCCGGAAGGAGGAGTAATCATAATTTGAATGGTATTTTCAGCCGTGTTACCGTTACGGCCTCCTTCTTTCGCCTTTGCTTTTACAGTCACGCTCAATTCATTTGCCTTTAAGGTTGCCTCTTCTGTTGTAATATATCGTACCGTATCCTCTTTATCTACAGCACAAACAGTTCCAACGGGAATGGGCAAATCATAACTCAGCGCACTGGTTCTGGAAAAAGTTAAACTTCCTACTGCCGCTTGAGACTCCTTTCTCACAAGTCCTCTTTGTGTGCCGTGCATCGTCAAATATTCTCCCGTAGCTGTTTGAGGAAATACCTGACGCTTTAACCATTCTATGTTTGCAAATGAACTGTAAAGTTCTCCTGCCAATACTTGCATTCGTATTTCCAAATCACTGTTTTTTTCTACTTCATAACCTGCTTGCTGTGCAAAGGTTTGTTTCATTCTTTCTAAAATTTCCTCATACGTTTCCATTTACTCTCCTCCTTTCAGTGAAAACTGTAAAGCGTCGTCTCCGTATTCCGTTTCTATATAAACTGTAATTGTTTTCTCTGCAATGACTACATCTTTTACCCTAACCTGCGGTATGAACTCCAATGCTTCTTCTATTGCTTCCAATACCTTCTGTTCACATTTGGAATCGCTTGCAGCAATTTGGTACAATCTGCTGCCCAGCGTTCCGCAGTAAGGAAATTCCCCTCGATGCGCTGTCAGCTGTATCCAAACTCGCTGCAATAACTCCCGCCTGCCGCTGACTAAAATGGCAGACGTATCCCCGTTTTGTATCAAACTGTCTATGGAAATCCCCTCCTCAAGTTGATTGCAGAGGAAATACTTGTCCATTTATGACAATATCTCCGTTATTCTTCAAGTAGATATATGCTCCGCCTGAAGAACGCAGCATCAGTTCCCCTTCAGATAAATTTATAGACTCGGAAATTGCCCCCGTACACAATACCGTATCCTCTTCTTCCAACAAAACTACCTTTGTTCCTTTGGGCGGTACATAAGTAATTCCAAACGGAGCCGCTAGGGGCACTGCACTGTATTGTCCCACAGCCTGTATGGAAAGACTGCCTGTATTACTAAGTACTTCCCCTACTTGTATCTGGGCGCTCGGTTGTTCCAAAGCGCCTACTTTTTGTGAAATCCACATCGTATCAACTCATTTCTTATCATTAAATATCTTCTTTTCTCAGCAAATATTCACAGCGTTCCCCATTACTGTTCAGCGTATAGGTCCAGCCTGCAATACTCAATTTATCAATGGTACCCAAAATCGCATCGGAAATAACAACAGGCATTTTTAAAGAACCACAAATGCCTCCCGCACATACAACCGTTACTTCTACTGCCTTTCGTTTTGCACTGTCAATCATGCGTGTTCCTCTATAATTATTGGAGACCACAAATCGTCTGCGCTGTACACCTAATTTATGTGCTTGGTCATCATGCACAACAGAAGTATATGCCTGTCCCAGCTTTGGCTGTATATACAATTCACTGACTCGTTTATAAAATTTATCACGATAAAGAATCGACAAATAAGGGATACACGACGCATCGCTGTTATCAAATACCAGCTGCTCGTTTGGGACTGCCCCGCTGCAATCAATATAATCGTCAGCTGTTACAAAAGGAATCGTTCCAAAGCATCTGACACAAAACTCTTCAATGACTTGCCATTCACTCATTCCTTTGGTGATGGTCATCTTTGTATCAAACGTTCCCCCATTGCCGATAAAGCCACAAAATCCATACGGTTCTACGTGTCGTTCATACAGTTGAGTCAAGGAAGGATAGTGATATTCCTGTGGCATGGCTTCGTTATCCAAAAGCAATGCTGCCCTGCTGCGAGCAATTAATTTTAACATGGCTCCATTTTTTGTCACTCCCATGATTTGCTCATCTATGATTCCTGAAAATATTGGTTTTTCACCATTCCAAACACGTATAGTTGCTATCTTTGGCACTTGTTCTATAAGCGGGAATATAACCGTCATATCATCGGCAGGAGCATCTTCATGCACATTGATTTGAACAGAAATAGGAGGCAATAATGCAACTTTTTTACCACTTACCGTATAGCAGCAATAGTTCATGGCAAAGTCACCTGCAAACCTTCTGTTAAATAACTGGGCCATACAATGTGGGGATTGAGCCGAAGCAGTTCTTCTACCGTTGTGTGTTCCTTTTGTGCAATGGTCCATAAATTTTCTCCGTCTTCTTTCACCGTAACATGCATACGAAACCGGGAGATTTCAGGTACTGAAACAGAATTTTTGCTGTCTTCCCAGAATACAAACTGATAACGGAGAATATCCGGTCTTGTTACAGTCATATAAGAAAGAGAAACAGGCTTTGCAATGAAAGCAGGAAAATTAGGCAATGATAATACGCCGCTTTCTCCGCTTTCAAACAATGCTGCCAGCTTTTGATATGTCTCCATACATCGTTTTCCCGAAAACTCGCCTTCTCCTTTGATTATTCGTTTCTGTTCTCCGTAATCCTGCATCACGGAACCATGAAAAGGAATCGACAATTCCTTAATGTCTCTTGTAATAGAAATATTGAATGTTTCGGGATTTTTACTCCATATAAAATCTTTGAATTTCATAAGAGGTACCACTAACCAATCACCTCTTCGTCTAACTTATGTGCATATCTGCGATAATCTTGCTCCAATTGGTCAGAAACAGATGAGACAGTGTTGGTATCAAAAATATCTTTTGGTGTTTGATTCCATAATTCTTCCATAACGATTCTCCTTCTACGATGCTACAACTTTCTGCAGTATCGCACAAACATAGATTGGCTCATTTTGCAGATAGACTGCCCTGGATTTTGTAACCCAATATAGGACGTCATCCTGTTCCAGTTTGGTTTCCTCCAATTCCCTGTCAATGCGGTATTCAGCCGGACCAAGATACAAGTAACCGCCGTCATCCGTATGGTCAAAAGGAATGCCCAGCTCATTGGAAGAAGGTAAATGTTGAAAAGACAACGGGCGAATAAATCCTTTTACTTGATATTCTTTTTTATATTTTGGGTACACCGTAATCTCATTTCCGTATGTTTGAAACATAGTTTTTAAATACGCACTTTTTTTCATATTTTCATCTCCCAAAAACCAAAATCCGGGTCTTTCAATAACGGAGCAGCATGACTGCGTGCCTCAAGCCAAAAATATTTTGCCCACTCCACACTTTTGCTGTTGTGAGAAATGCGCACATCTCCTACGGTAAAATCAGCTTGACCTGCAGCATTTTGATGTAATGTATATTGGTAAAATGCCAACGCAGCGGCAGCAGCACAAACCAAATCTCCAACACAAGAAGCATCTTTCTGTTTTTTTCTTTGTGATTCCAGCAAAACATAAGCGTCACCGCAAAGATCCTGCCATTGTTCTGCTTCCTCCACTGTCAGTCCTGCAAGTCTTGCAAACCTTCTCAATACTTCTTCCATAACAAAACCTAATTAAGCAGTATAAGAAGCCGCTTTTGCAGCGCCTGTAAAGATTTTTGCAAAGCCTGCAATGGTACTGATGGTTGCACGTTCCAATTGACGGTCAATCAGTTTATCATAATCTGTGATAACATCACCTGCTTGTACCATTTCCAATGCACAATTTTTATCAAGACCAATGATGGTTTTGTCTTTCAAAGATGGAACATGAAGCAAATTCGCTCCCAAAGGTGTGACAAGTTTGCCTGTACCTTGAAAATTCAAACCTGCTGTTGCATCTTTAAATTCGTCAATATTTAATAAATCCTGCATGGTTACAGTCGATGCTAACATGGTGTTTAGTTCATATGGAGCCAATTCACCCCAGAGTTTTACAATATCCGTATAAGTAGGTTTTGCAGATAAAGAGGTAGGTGTTAGCGCATTGTCGTTTCCGTCACCGTTCAGCAAGACATCTACTGCGTCTTTCAATTGTGCTCTGGCTATATACGCACCAATTTGACGTAATGTCACCGTAAATAAGTCTAATTTCTGGAAACGCAACGCCTCATAGGAGGACACCAGCATTCTTCCTCTTTTATGAAGTTTTACCAGATTATCTTGTGTTCTGACTACGGTTTGAGGGATTTGGGCACCTTCCGCCACAGGCTTTAATTCTTTGTCATCCTCACTGGGAGACGCTGTAATGGTTCTGTAATCCATAGACTGAATTGTAGTAGTGGTGGCCACAATGGAAGGCAGTAAATTCGCATACTCCATACCTTGCTTTACTGCACGTGTTACATATTCGGGAAACAAGGCAGCGCTGTCACTGGTTTGGAAAAATTTTTCTACCGCATCGGAGCTTCTGCCTCCTACTTTAATGTCAAAACGTTTTAATTGACGCTGATAAGCATCCAAACCTTCCAACTCTGTTCCTTCATAGTTTTTGGAACAGTCCAGTTCTTCCAATACTTGCGTAAAACTTTTATTACCGGAATTGTACATTCCTTTTTCCAATTTTAAATTATCATAAAAAGCCATTTGATTCTCCCTTTCCAATTAAAGAATAATACCGCAGGTAGAAGATTCACTGTCTATATCTACTACCAGACACTCTTTACCTGTTTCAGATACTTCCGCCTTATCAGAAGTAGCGCCAAGTTTTAAGATTCCAACCTTCATACCGGAACCTGTGTATGGCAACCCACTATAGTAACCCTGCAGCTGTACTGCTGCAAAACCATTTCTGACATTGAGTGCAATACCACAAAATGCTTCTTTGGCCGTACATAAACCAACTTTGCCGTTACCGGTCATTTTAACAGGATAACCCGCTTTTACACTGTCTTCTGCTTCAAATGTAGTTACGCTTTCACCGTAACCGTTTAATGACACTTTCATATATTCAACTCCTTAAATTTTAAATGCCTGATTTGGGCTGTTTTTCTTGTATTCTTTCTCTTTTGCCACAGCCAACTGCGGAGAAAGTGGAATCACTTCTTCCGCCTTTGTGCGAAATGCCTTCTCAAAGACTTTTAAATCATCTAAACTCATACCTTCTGTCACACGCTTCATCACCTCAGAAGAAATTTGAGGCTGTGCCAAACCGCAAAGTTTGACTACATTGCGGCTTACTTCTTCCCTGTATGCTTTTCCGCACGCTGCATATTCTTCCATTTGTTCCAGATGTCTGAGCATTTTTCTGATTTCTTCTTCGGAAAGGAATAGCCCCTCTTGAGTCTCTTTCATTTTTTGAATGATTTGTTCCACCGTCATTCCCCCTTTCGTCTTTGCAAACATCTTTATGACCCCCGCCTCTCGCTGAGCAGGTACTGCCACAAAAGACCATTCATATGCATCTGTCGGCTGATTCAAAACAACGTGGCAGACTTCTTTTATTCCGTTTTTTTCATAACGCTTTCCCTGTTTATGGTTACATGGTGCGAATACTTGGTTCGCACCGCAAACAGAACAAATTCTCTCTGCAACAGCACAACCTACGCTTACCTCTTTTTTCATACCGCTTTCAATTTCCATAATCAAATCTGTGTTTTTTTCACATCGCGGCAAGTATGCTTTTGCTACCAAACGAGTATACGGTTCTCCATAAGAAGTCATTTTTTCTTCCATAGTTTCCATTGCTGTATCATAAATACGCGCCGCTTGATTACCTGTTTTCATATTGTGGTCAAAAATGCCTGTTTTTCCTAAAAACAATTGACTTAACGTATGTAATGCTTCTACACTGAACCGTTCAAAATCACGGTCGATTTCGTTGTCACAAAGTACCACGGAAAACGTATATACTTCCTGTTCCGTAAATGGCCTGCGTGTATATTGATTGATGCATTCCAAGTCGTGCGTCATATCTGTTTGCATATGTTTGATAATGGCTCCGTTCACTGTTTTCCCTCCTTTTCCTTTTCAGTTTCCCATTCCAGTTTCTCTGCTTGTGCGTGTTTTAATCTGGCGTCGGCTTCCTCTACACGGTCCTGCATGGTAATGGTATCCCATACAATTTCAAAAGAGGTATCATAACCATGCAGTGTAAGCCAAAGGGAACATATTTTTTCAATAGAAGGGTTCAGCAGCATACGGTAAGCTTCCATTTCTTTTGTTAAAACATCCGCCTGCTGGCTGGACATTCTTTCGGTCGAGGACCACGACAATCCTAAAATAAACGGGGGCAATCCAAGCCTTGTAATAATCTGCTCCATCATCTGACGTACAGGTACTTCACTATCTAAAATCTGGTTGTCCGCGCCAATGACTTTAATCCCTACATCACCCACTGCCACAAAATCACTGATATCGCCGCTGCGCATAGCACGGCTCCACTCTGTGGCAATTTGCTGTGCACGTTCTTTTGCATACGCACGGTCCATGGGGTCACTGGTCGGTTTGTAGGTAACTGCAAATCTGACGTTACCAACTCTGTCCCAGTTCATACCAATGGATTTATAAATTTTCAGAAGCACTTCACTGACAAACGGCAACCCTCTTAAAATGGAAACGCCATGTGCACTGCCGTGAGGCGGATTGAGTGCTGTCATTAAAATCAAATCCGGATATGGAATCGGCTTTCTTTCCCCAAAGTTATCTTTTACATAAATATCCACGGATAACGTTTTATCGTTATGCATTAAATCAATGTTGTCCAAATCAGCTACATACAATGCACCAATATCATCGCCTCCTATGGTAGGAACTATCTCAGCAACTGCTGTACCATAAGTAAGCAACTGGTCAAAATAGCAGCTGATAAAACTGTAAATACCTTGTTGATACGTATTCACCTTTACGTGGTCCAGAAAAGAATGCAGCTCTTTTTCCACCTGTTTATCCTCGCATTCCACAGTAAAATTTCCAATAATACGAAGCAATTTATGAATGGCAGAATCAATAATCGGCACTGCACCTCTTAATGCAGTATAAAGCTGCCGCTCCGCAGCAATGTTATTCTCACAACATTGCCAAACAAAATAATCTTGTTTACCAACAGTTTGGACTGCCATGGTAGCGTCAACTGTCTTACTTTCTAAAGCTTGTTCTTTTTTCTTCTTTTTCCCCTCTTGTCCTTGTTTTCTCATGAAATTCAATGAAAAAATCCCTTCTTTTTTCTCTATCATCTGTTGTTGGTATTTTCTATGTCGACTGCGCCGTACTGAAATAAATCAACAGCGCTGCGTTGCCATAACAAAAAAATCGTCACTTCTTTCTGATAAAACGGTAGAAACAAAATAGCGAATGTCATCCATAGCGTGGTCATTTTCCTTAATCGGCATATCTTTGTGCATGGAATCGTTCCAGCGGTATAAACCAAATTCACGAATCGTATCCGTACAAGTATTGCAAATTCGGATATCCCCTTGTTTTAAAGCAACACTCACTGCACGGATACCATCTACCACGTCATTCTTTGCAGGAAGAACCAAATACGCTCCATGACGCTGAATAACCGCAATAAAGCTGGCGGCAGATGGGTCTACCACAATTTTGGCAACCGGACGACCTGCGATTAAAGCTACCAATCCTGCATAATGTTCCTCATCCGTGCGGGACATCCCCGTCAAACGGGAATGATAGTAATATTCCTCCAGACGATACCAAATCCCTTGTTGTTTTCCCCACAAACCAAAGGAGGAAGGATTAATGGTGCCGTAATCGCAGGATACCACATATTCCTCAAATGCTCCTTTCGGTGTATCGCAAAATCTATCTTGAGTCATAAAAGGATAGATAAGACCTTGTACCGCTACCCATTTTCCCAAAACAAAGCGTTCATAAAACGCACCTGAATACAAAGAATGATAGCGCTTACGCACCTTTGGGGACAACGACGGATTATCCTCCATTGTAAAATGCAAATATAACGCCTGTTTTTGTTTGGTTTTTAAAATCCATTCTTGGTAAAACCAATGCTGAGGATGCTCCGGATTACAGTTGAACCAAAACTTTGCCTCTTCTACAGAGCATCTTGCCAAAGCTTGCTCCACAAAAGAGCGCGGCATCAAGGCAACTTCATCAAACATAACACCTGCTAACGTAATACCTTGTATCATTGCTGCCGAACCTTCATCTTTACCGCCAAACAAATAGAATCGATTTTTTCGTCCTTGAAAGATTACACTCAAACAATTTTCTGAATAATGAATGTGACATTGAAAACCCAACTCCTTCAAAATCGGTAAAACAGGGGTGATTAAATTCCGCCTTAAAGAGCGTATGGTTTTACCGCAGAAGGCAAACGATTGATTTTGAAATTGATAAAAAGCCCAGAGAAAAAACGAAATACTCATACATAAGGTTTTTCCGCTTCTGACTGCACCGTCACAAATAACAGCTGTGTAAGAGGCATACGGACTGCCTCGATACCACCAGCTTAATGCCTGCAGCTGTTTTTTTGAGAATGATTGAAATATCAATTAAGATTCATCCTCCTCAAATGTTTTCACACCTTGCTCCAAAGCACGGTAAAAGCCGGAAGTATCACTTGACTGACCATTGTATAATTCCTGCAAGCATTGCAGCGCCTTCAAACGGTCATAAAATTTGATTTCAATTCCTCCGCCTTTTGGTCGCTTAATTTCAGAAATATTGAATAAGTCCAATTTATTCAGTATGCGGGTATTTAACTCATCACAAAACAAAAGTTTAATGGCATCTGTTACATTACCAAAAGCTAAGCGCTCAAGACCTTCCACTAATTTTGTCTGTTTTTCCTGTTCTGTATGTTCCATAAAGTCCTCCTAATGCTTTTATTTATATAAACCCCCTCACTATACCGTAAAAAAGAGTGGAAAATTCGCCTAAATAGGGAAATATGATGTGAAAAAATTTTTCAAAAACGAGTCAGAATACGAAAAAAAGAAAAAAGCCGAACTTTCAATTGAGAAAGTTCGGCTTTTATGAAATGCTTAAACAATATTAAAGTTTTTAATCTCGGTTCATAATCGTAGTTTGCACGTCAAATGTGAAATCCTCATTTTCATTCATTCTGCGAATGGTTAAGGTAATTTCTTCCCCCACACGATAATCTTTTAACTGCGTATATACATCCTCAAGTGTTTTAATGGTATTACCATTAAATGCTACAACCAAATCCCCCTGTTCCAAGTCGCTGTCTGCTAAAGGGCTGCTGCTATCAATAGATGCAATCAATACGCCGCCTGCTACAGAATAGTTTTCACCATCTACCGGCAGATATTGAGTGGAACCTGTAATACCCAGTCTGCCCACAGATGGTATATCACCTTCTCTGATTAATGTGTCCAATATAGACTTTGCTTGACTGATTGGAATAGAAAATCCCATACCTTCATAACCGGAAGAAACTACTTTTATGGTATTAATTCCAACAATCTGCCCACGCATATTGATTAATCCGCCTCCTGAGTTGCCCGGATTAATGGCTGTATCTGTTTGTATATACGTAATGCCGGTACTGCTATAATTTGCTACACTGCGATTCACTGCAGATACAACCCCCATGGTCATAGAGCCGGAATAACGTACACCACCCGGATTTCCAATCGCAACCACGGTTTCTCCTACAGATAAATTACTGTCATCTCCAAATTCAGCGGGAGTTAAACCTTCCGCTTCAATTTTAATCACAGCCAAATCGGCATCCTTATCAAGACCTACTACGATACCATCATATTGCTTTTGGTCATGCGTAATAACAGATACTTGTGCGGATTTGGAATAATTAATTACATGTGCATTTGTAATGATATATCCATTGGAAGTTGCAATGACCCCGCTTCCCTGACTGACAGAAGAACCACTTTCTGTTGTATTGCCGATAGAAGTCGCCAAAACGCTGACCATGGATACCGATACTTTTTCATACACTTGTTCAGGAGTAAGTGTTTCGCTGTCAGCAGATGAAAGCGTGATTCCCTGAAAATCCGGGTCCGTTTTATCAGGAATGTTTGCAGCTGTGTCCTCATCCACAATAGTATCATTGGAAGATTGAGAAGAACTGTGATTATCGCTTGATTCAGATGATGTGCCATCTTGCTGCTGAACCACCACATAAATACCAAATCCAGCAAAACCTCCAATAAAGCTGACTGCCAAAACAGCCAATATCACAATAAATACCTTTACACCTACGCTCATCTTCTGTTTGGGTTCCTGAGGAGGCCATCCGGAAGGAGAAGGCTGAAATCCTGCTCCATTTTGCCAATACTGCCCGTTCCAATTGGGAAATGAACCGCCATTATCATTTTGGTTCCAAGAATTCGGCTGTCCTGTTCCGTAAGGATATTGCTGCCCATAGGAATCACGTGGAGCTTGCTGCCCGGACGGTTCTCGATTCCCGGAAAAATCTCCCTGATAGGAAGAGTTCCATTGGTACGGCGGGATATCAGAACTTCTTTCTTGCTGATTCTGTTCTGTGTTCCTATATTCTTGCCCTGATTGGTAATAGACACTCTCCGATTGGCCGGCAGCCCCCTGTTGAGGCCATTCCGTTGACGGAGTGGTATGGGAACCTGTTTGCTGTGGCTCAGACGGATTGGAATTTGACTGCGTAGAATCAAACGGATTGCGGTTTTCGTCCATGTATACACCTCTTATCAATAGTATCTGATGACAAACAGTAGGGCAAAACTATGTTTACCCTACTGTTCATTACACATCAATGCAGTGCAGCATCGTCATCTTTTGGTTTTTCTACAATTTCTACATCTGTCACTTCAATGACCTCAGGCGCAGAATCTGCTTCTTCTTTTTTCTTCGCTTTCTTATCTGTTTTTACTTGCTTGCTATCACTTTTTAGAGGATTATTCCACTTGCTGTCTTTTGGTTCTTTACTGTCTTTTCCTTTATCTGAATTTAAATCTTTTATCTTCTTAGGCAGCCAAAATTCAAATTGGCAAAATTCATTCTCAACACTGCTAACACTAATTTCACCGCCATGCAGACGGATGATGGTACGAACAATATAAAGCCCAAGGCCCATTCCGTTTTTATCTTGACTGCGAGATTTATCCGTTTTATAAAAACGGTCAAATATCATAGCCACTTCATCCGCAGGAATACCCGGACCACTGTTCTTAATGGTGACTGTTACACGGTCATTGGTTTCTGCTAAGCGTATGTCAATGTAACCTTCTACATTCGTAAACTTTACTGCATTTTCCAATAAATTATATAAAACCTGATGTATCATATCAGGGTCACCGTCTACAAATAAACTGGAGGCGGTTTCCAAACCACGAATTTCTATTTTTTTGTCTTCTATGGCTTTTTCAAACGATAGCAACGTAACAAATACGGTATTACTTAAATCAAAGCGAGTAAGGCGCAGTTTCATTTCACCGCTGTCAATTTTAGAAAGATCCAACATGGTCTTTACCAAACGGGACAAACGTTTTACTTCCTGAGAAACAATTTTCAAATAATGATTGCGTTTTTCTTCGGGAATGGTACCATCCAGAATACCATCCACAAATCCTGCAATGGTTGTCATAGGTGTTTTCAGCTCATGAGAAGTATTGGCAATAAAATTGCGCCTCATACTTTCACCTGCCGCCAATGTTTCCGCCATTTGGTTAAATGCAGATGCCAGCTCTCCAATTTCATCCTGACTTTCAACAGGAACACGAACCGAGAAATCTCCTTCTCCAAAGTGTTTGGTTGCAATTGCCATTTCTCGCAGTGGTTTTGCCAATTTGTACGAGAATGTCCAAACAATGCAAAAAGATACCATAAATGCTGCAACAGCCGCCAATAAAAACATTTTAATGGTTTCATCTCTGAATACATCCAATACCTTCAGGTCAGATGCAGCAAATACAGCTCCTATCGCCACTTGTTGACCCGATGAATTGGTGGTAACAATCGGTACCCCAATAATATAGTAATTACTGCTATACAACCCATTCATAGTACCTGTAGCGGAAAAATATCCGGATAATGCTTGCTGCATGGCTTCAGAACTGATATTTTTCCTGGATTTGATATCTGCACTGGGATTTTCATCTTCTTCAATGCTGTAGGTAGAAATCATTTCAGCACCGGACTGATCCACCAAGAAAAAATCAGCATCCACATTCTCCGAAAAAGCCTTAATAAATAAAGCCATTCTGGAACCGTCGATTAAGTATTGATTATCTTGCATCATAACAACGCTTTGACCTGCAATGCTTGCCATACTTTTTGCATTCTGGGTTAACTGCGCCTGCTTTTCAGACTGGAAGTAGCGAGCAATAAATACAATCATAACGGTGCCTAAGAATAAAAAGCTAACCACAATGATAATAGATGTTACACTTAAGTATTTCTTAAACAAGCTCTTTTTCAATCAAAACAGCCCTCTCTTTATTCTTTCAGCTCAAATTTGTAACCAACACCCCAAACAGTTTTCAGCGCCCATTTATCAGAAACGCCCTCTAGCTTTTCTCTTAAACGTTTTACGTGCACGTCAACGGTACGGGAATCTCCGTAATAATCAAATCCCCATACTTCATCCAAAAGCTGGTCACGAGTAAATACACGGTTGGGATTGCTGGCCAAATGGTAAATCAATTCCATCTCCTTGGGAGGTGTATCAATTGCCACACCATCCACCTTCAACTCATAATTGGTCAAGTTGATGCTTAATTTATCGTAACGCACTTCTTTTACCTGCTCCTCAGCATTGCTTCCGTAGCGGCGTAAAACAGCCTTAATGCGGGCAACTACTTCTTTGGTTTCAAACGGTTTTACCACATAGTCGTCCGCACCTAATTCAAGGCCAAGTACTTTATCAAATACCTCACCTTTCGCAGTCAGCATAATGATAGGACATTGAGATTTCTTTCTGATTTCTCTGCACACCTGCCAACCGTCCAATTCCGGCAACATAATATCCAGCATAATCAAATCGGGATTCTGCTCTTCAAAAATCTCCAATGCTTTGCGACCGTCATTGGCAATACGGACTTCAAAGCCTTCTTTTTCAATATATAAACGCAATAATTCGCAAATATTCTGGTCGTCATCCACTACTAATATTTTACCTGCCGACATCATAACCGATTCCTCTCTTTAGTATCTTGATAGCTTCATTATAATAGAAAATCGCTTGATATTTATGAATATTTTATAAAGCTTTTCCGTTTTTCTGTCTATAAAACAACAAAAGAGTATAACCAAAATACTAATGTATTTCAGAAATACTCCTTCTCATTATTTTCCTATACTTTTCAGTAATCCGCCTTTGGAAATAATATTTTGAATAAACGGCGGGAATGGTTCTGCCTGGTATGTTTTTCCCGTAGTAACGTTTTCGATTACACCTGTATCAAAATCTACTTTTACTTCATCACCGTCTTTAATATCTTTTGCTGCCTCATCACATTCTAAAATTGCAAGGCCGATATTAATAGAATTGCGATAAAAGATACGTGCAAATGTGCTTGCGATTACACAAGAAATGCCGCTTGCTTTAATCGCGATGGGAGCATGTTCACGAGAAGAACCGCAGCCAAAGTTTTTATTGGCAACAATGATATCGCCTTGTTTTACTTTGTTTACAAAATCCTTATCAATATCTTCCATACAATGAGCAGCCAGCTCACTGTGGGAAGCGGTATTCAAATAACGGGCAGGGATAATTACGTCTGTATCAACATTATCGCCATACTTATGTACAATACCATGTGCGTTCATATGGAAAGCCTCCTTTTTATTTGGTTGGGTCTGTAATATAACCGGTCAATGCACTTGCAGCAGCAACTGCCGGACTGGACAAGTAAATTTCTGAATCGATGTGGCCCATACGTCCCACAAAGTTACGGTTTGTTGTTGAAACCGCACGCTCGCCTTTGCCCAGAATGCCCATGTGTCCGCCCAGACAAGGACCGCATGTTGGTGTAGAAAATACTGCGCCTGCTTCGATGAAGATTTCTACCCAACCTCTGCGAATCGCCTCCAAATAAATGGACTGTGTACCCGGAATAATGATACATCTTACATGTTTGGCAACTTTTTTGCCTTTTAAAATCTCAGCGGTCACTTCCAAGTCTTCAATTCTGCCATTGGTGCAGGAACCAATTACTACTTGGTCAATTTTAATTTCGTTTTCGCCAATTTCGTCAATGGTCTTGGTATTTTCAGGTAAATGAGGAAATGCCACTGTAGGGCGCAACGCAGAAAGGTCAATTACAATGGTTTCATCGTACTCTGCATCCGCGTCTGCCTGAAAAATTCTAGGCTCTCTCTGGCATCTGTCTTTACAATATTCCAGTGTCACATCATCTACCGGGAAGATACCATTTTTGGCGCCTGCTTCAATTGCCATATTTGCAATGCAAAGACGGTCGTCCATGGACAAACTTGCAACACCTTCTCCTGTAAACTCTAAAGAACGGTATAAAGCGCCATCTACGCCAATTTTACCAATCAAGTGCAAAATAACATCTTTACCGCTTACATATTTTTGAAGTTTTCCTACAAGTTCTACTTTAATTGCAGATGGTACCTTAAACCAGGCTTTTCCTGTTATCATACCGCAAGCCATATCTGTAGAACCTACACCTGTGGAAAATGCACCTAAAGCGCCATAAGTACAAGTGTGTGAATCCGCGCCAATAATAACATCGCCCGGACCTACAACCCCTTGCTCAGGGAGAAGTGCATGCTCAATGCCCATTTGCCCTACATCAAAATAATTCTTAATATCATATTTATCTGCAAAATTTCTTACCTGACGGCATTGTTCTGCAGCCTTAATATCCTTATTTGGTGTAAAGTGGTCCATTACAAGCGCAATTCTTTCTTTATTAAATACGCCTTTGGCACCACATTTTTCAAATTCATTGATTGCAACTGGGCTTGTAATATCATTGCCTAATACAATGTCCAAGTTGGCTTCAATTAATTGACCTGCTTTTACAGAGTCCAACCCGGCATGTGCAGCAAGAATTTTTTGTGTCATGGTCATGCCCATTTCTATTTCCCCCTCATTCAAACTCATAATCATTTCTATCTATTATACTGTTTTTTTCATCTTTTTTCAACTTCACAAAAAAACACAGTACCGTTTTACGGGTACTGTGCCGACAAAATAATACGTGTCTTTATTTTTCGAATACAGCACCGCGAGAACCTGAGGTTACATGCTGTGCATAGCGTTTGATATAACCTGTCAGTTCTTTTTCTGGAGCTTTCCAACGTTTCTTTCTTTCTGCAAGCTCTTGCTCACTTACACGAACATCCAGCTTACGTTCTGTGATATTGATATCAACGATGTCGTCATCTTCAATCAACGCAATTACACCGCCTGCTGCAGCTTCAGGAGAAACGTGTCCGATAGAAGCGCCTCGGGTAGCACCCGAAAAACGTCCGTCTGTAATCAGTGCAACGCTGGCACCCAGTCCCATACCTGTAATGGCCGCGGTTGGCTGTAACATTTCACGCATACCAGGACCGCCTTTTGGTCCTTCATAACGAATAATTACAACATCACCTGCTTTAATTTTACCGCCAAGAATTGCTTCTGAGGCATCCTCTTCACAGTTAAAGCAACGTGCAGGACCACTGTGAACCATCATTTCAGGTGCAACCGCACCTTGTTTTACAACTGCGCCTTCCGGTGCAATATTGCCTTTCAAGATAGCAATACCGCCATCTTTACGGAAAGCATTTTCAATAGTACGAATAACCTCACCATCAGCCGCAGGATAATTCTGCATTCTCTCACCAACCGTACCACTGACTGTTGGAATATCCGTATGTACCAATCCTGCTTTTGCAAGTTCTTTCAGTACAGATTGAATACCGCCCACTTCATTTAAATCCGTAATAAACACTTCGCTTGCAGGATTTAGTTTGCAAAGCTGAGGTGTTGTTTTGCTGATTTCATCAATCAAATCCATCGTTACATTCACACCTGCTTCATATGCAATGGCAAGCAAATGCAAAACGGTATTGCTGGAGCAACCCAGAGCCATATCGCTTCTTAACGCATTTTCAAATGCTTTTTCATTTAGAATGTCTTTTGGACGAAGATTTTGTTTCAGCAATTCCATAATGCGTTCACCTGCTTGCTTTGCAAGTGCAGTTCTGGCAGACATGACCGCAGGAATGCTGCCATTTCCGGGTAAAGCCAATCCTATCGCTTCAGTTAAACAGTTCATAGAATTTGCCGTATACATGCCGGAACAAGAACCGCAGCTTGGACAAGCTGATTTTTCCATATCTGTCAATTCGTCCAAATCAATTTTTCCGGACGCATAACTGCCAACTGCTTCAAACATTTCAGAAAGTCCGAAACGAGTATCTTTATGTTTGCCCGGAAGCATTGGTCCACCACTTACAAAAATACTTGGTAAATTCAAACGGCACGCTGCCATAACCATGCCGGGTACAATTTTATCGCAGTTTGGAATAAACACAACCGCATCTAAAGGATGAGCTGTCAGCATGACTTCAATAGAGTCCGCAATTAATTCACGGGAGCATAGAGAATATTTCATACCTTGATGTCCCATTGCCAATCCATCGCAAACACCAATGGTTTCAAATTCAAACGGAACTCCGCCTGCATTGCGAATTCCTGCTTTTACTGCTTCCGCGATTTCTCCCAAGTGTTTATGACCCGGAATATAATCACTCTTAGAACAAACCACACCAATAAACGGACGTGTCAACTCCATGTCCGAAAGTCCCAATGCACGCAATAAAGAACGCTGAGGTGCACGGCTGGGACCGCCTTTCATTAAATCACTTCTCATGATTGTGTCATCTCTTTTCTTAATTATATGAAATTTAGTCTCTTGATTTTATTGCGGAAATATTCAGGTTTCATATTTTGGTAGCGTAATGTTGTAGTTTGTAACCATTCATATAGCAACTAAAATCACCATCATGTCTATGTCATAAAAGCTCACGACTTTTGGGTTTCAGATTTTTTGATTTCAGACTTTTTCTTTTGAAACCATTTCTTTATGAACGACACATCACCATTTTTGCTTGAAATAAATTTGTTCATGTAACCCAAACCAATCCAGAACACCGACGATGCCGGAGATACGACATATACAATTTCAATGATAAACATGCTTGCTGTGCAAACAGCAACCATACATGCCAAAATAGCCGCAAATGCACTGAATTCTTCACTTTCAAATAATAATTTTCTGTTTCTGAATAGATGTATTACGATTAAAAGTGCAAATGCCAAAAATGGAACAATACCTAAAATACCCTGGCTTGCTAAAATTTCAAAGAACACATTATGCATACTTGAAAAATGAATATAATCATTTGTAATAAGGTAAGATGTCGGCAATTCAGCTTCTACATACTTCAAAAGGTTTCCACGAGAAGCGCCGTAAATTGGTGATGATTTGAATATGTCGACAGCGCTTTCCCAAATGTCAAAACGTCTGTTTGACGGGTCAGTCTCAAGTTCACCGCCACGCTCAATTACCAGTGAGTTCGGCTTATCAGGGGAATCCACATTACCATCATCTTTCATCATACTTTGCACGGTTAAATTGTAACCCGATTGAATTCCCGCAGGCAATTCATAAGCAGCAACAGCAATGACAAGCGACGCCGCGATGATACACACAACTTTTAACGCAAGCTTTTTTATGTTTACCTTTTTCAGCAATAAGAAAACAGATAAACAAAATACTGATGTCAAAAGTGCTACTCTGCCGGTTCTGGAGTCTGAAAAAGCCACATAACACACCTGAAGTGTCAAATTCAATGCATGCAAAGTTTTCAGCACCCAATGCTTATGTTTAATGATGAAATATACTGATAATAAGATAACAACAACTGCTGTTAACGCACCGATATTGGGATCCCAATAAGCTCCGTAAAGACGTCCATTTGCAAAACCTATGTAATAAGGCGGAGCCTCTGGATTGTCGAGCGAAACAAACGCTTTGTTATAACCCGAAAACATCAATACAAAACTGGTTAATGCCAACACCGCTGTAACCAAACAAACATACTGCATGCAAATTTGAAAATGCTTTTTAACCTTGTCAACACAGTCTCCATTTTTGTAAGCATAAAGTATGCCGAACTGTAAAGTCAGAAATACAAGATAGCGAAAGTTCTCAGATACGCCGTATTGCCTCATAAAAATTGATGAAATGGCATAACTGACCGCAAAAAAGATTAAAATATATATGCCGGTCGAATCTTTATATTTTTTAAAGAATAAAAATCTGTAAAGAATGAGTAAGCCGCCAAGCGCTATGGTCGGCCAAAGAACAACGGAAATAATTTTATTGCCGAATGTGATAGAACTTGCCTGCAAAAATCCATAAGTAATAAATAAAAGCTTAAAAATTAACTCTAAAACTAAAACAGGCTTTTCGGTTTTTCTATATAAAGTTTCCATTTTTTATATCCCATTGCCTTTCATAAAAATCATAAAATTACTTTGTAAAAGAAATTTTACGACAAAATTACATAATGAAAATACGCTTAGATATTATATCAATTTGAGAAATAAATGTCAACCAATAGCAAAGTGACAACATCAAAGAGTCGCGTATTTACAACTCAAAGAAAAGACAATGATTAATTGGAATAATGCCTTTCACTCTTTTTTACTCTCACTGCCATTTCACAGAATTTCTTAAATGTTCAGGGCTTACATTACCGCTTTTTTAAGGTGAAGCTACGCTGTATATAAATTGTCCCGTTCATATAGCTGCCTGTAAAAAGTCGACTTATTTCGTACCAATAATACAAATGGGCAGTTCGGTCATCCGACTGCCCATTTTATCTATTCATAATATATTTGTAACTATCGGCTTATTTCTTTCTACCGAATGAAATAAGATATACGGCCTAAAATTTTTTAAATTCTCAAAAACTCATTGCCTATATAGATTTGCGTACTTTTTAATTGTTTAAAGGCTTCATTGTGGGGAATAGCAATACATCACGAATGGATGCACTATCTGTCAACAGCATTGCTAAACGGTCAATTCCCATACCCATACCACCGGTAGGAGGCATACCATATTCCAGTGCTGTAATGAAATCGTCATCAATTTGGTTGGCCTCTTCATCACCTTGTTCGCGTAATTTCATTTGATATTCAAAACGCTCTTTTTGGTCTATTGGGTCATTTAATTCTGTATATGCATTTGCAAATTCGCGGCGTGTAATAAACAACTCAAAGCGTTCTACCAGTTCGGGTCTATCCGCTTTTCGTTTTGTCAGTGGAGAAACCTCAACAGGATAATCACAGATGAAGGTTGGCTGCAGAAGTTTTTCTTCTACTTTTTCTTCAAATGCCAGATTTAAAATATCGCCCCAAACATGATGCTTTTCAACAGGCAGATTCAATTCTTTTGCCACAGCATGGGCCTTTTCATTGTCGCCTACGAATGCATCAAAATCCACACCTGTATATTCTTTCACAGCTTCTATCATGGTCAAGCGACGAAATGGTTTTTGCAGATTGACTTCTTCCCCTTGATACGTAATGATATCGCTTCCACAAACAGCTTGTGCACAAGCATTGATTAAATTCTCTGTGATATCCATCATACCATGGTAATCTGTATACGCTTCATACAGTTCAATGGTAGTAAATTCAGGATTATGTTTCACAGACATACCTTCATTACGGAATTGGCGTCCAATTTCATACACCTTTTCCATACCGCCTACAATGAGACGTTTCAGATACAGCTCAGGCGCAATACGCAAAAACAAATCCATATTTAATGTATTGTGATGTGTAATAAAAGGTCTGGCAGCAGCACCGCCCGCGATGGTGTTTAAAATAGGAGTTTCCACCTCAATAAATCCTAAGTTATCCAGTACAGAACGCATAGTGCTGATAATTTTACTGCGTTTGATAAAAGTATCTTTTACTTCCGGATTTACAATCAAATCCACATAGCGTTGACGGTATCTTAAGTCTGTATCCTTAAGTCCATGGAACTTTTCAGGCAATGGAAGCAAAGATTTGGAAAGCAAACGAATAGATTTTGCATGTACGGAAATTTCTCCGCGGCGTGTTCTGAATACATATCCTTTTACTTCTGCAATATCACCTAAATCCCAATTAGAAAGGCCCTTGTACACATCCTCTCCAACTTCATCTATTTTCAAATATACCTGCATTCGTCCTGAACGGTCGTGGATATCCATAAAACTTGCTTTTCCCATATCACGCCAGCTCATAATACGGCCTGCAATGCACACATCTTTTCCTTCCAGCTCTTCAAAGCGGTCATGAATTTCCTGTGCACTGATATCTTTATCGCAAGTATTTACAAAAAACGGATTGTTCCCTTCTGCTTGTAATGCAGCCAATTTATCACGGCGAATTTGAAGTAATTCACTGATATCTTGCTGCTGTTCTTCCACAATAGCCTCTTTTTCCTTTTCGCTCATGTTATACTCTCCCTACTTTAAACTTCTTAAAAATAAAAGGGCAGGGTGAAAAACTCACGCCGCCCCCCTACAATCTTACTTTGAAATACTTAACACTTCATAAAGCATAACACCTGCAGGTACTTCCACTTCCACCTTATCTCCTACAGTATGTCCCAATAAAGATTTTCCAATCAAAGATTCATCAGAAATTCTTCCTGCTTTTGGGTTTGCTTCGTTAGAACCTACAATGCGGTATTCTTTAATACTGGACTCTCCATTTTTCACCGCAGTTACTTTTACTTCCACTTTAGAACCAATGTGGATATTCTCTGTGCCAAGTTCACTTTCATCAATGACTTGCACGTTTTTCAGCATAACCTCAATATCTGCAATACGTGCTTCTACAATGGCTTGGTCGTTTTTCGCCTCATCATATTCACTATTTTCAGACAAGTCACCAAATGACAGTGCGACTTTAATTTTCTCTGCAATTTCTTTACGTTTGACAGATTTTAAATCTTCCAGTTCTTGCTCCAGCGCTGCAAGGCCCTCTTCTGTCAAAAAAATTGGTTTAGACATATGTGAATAACCACCTTTATGATATTGATATAAAATTGGTGTGTGCTGTATAAATAAAATGCTGTAAGCATTGATTAATACTTATGTCCTATTATAGTAAAAGTGCCTGTATCTGTCAATGACAATTAGGAGTTTAGAACAAAATACCTACCCCATAAATTTATAATTACAAAAAATAAAGATTGACAATACAGTAAAGAACTCAAGATAATCATTTTCTTTTACAAATCAAAAACGATTCTGAATTTACCTTCAGAATCGTTTTTAAGCACTAAAAATATTTAGTTAAAGAGCCGTAAATATCAGGATAGTAATTAAGAGGATCTTGTTTTACTCCCATGTAGCGCACCTCAAAGTGTAGGTGTGGTCCTGTGGACTGACCTGTATTTCCAATATAACCAATTACTTGTCCTTGTTCAACATATTGACCCGGAGTAGCAATTTTGCTGCTCATATGACCGTATACAGTAATATAGCCATTTCCATGATCAATCATTACGTAGGTGCCATATCCGTAAGGATCAGGCATAGCATTCATAACTGTACCTGATTTTGCTGCAACTATTGGGTTACCGTAACATCCTCCAGTAGCGATATCCCAAGCACCGTGATTTCTGCCATCGCTAAAATCAGAAGTCAATCCGTATGTACCCGGCGCAGGGAACATCCAACCTGTGGAACTTAAACCACCGTTAATAATGGCTCCACCGCCACTGGAACTTCCCCCACCGGAAGAACTTCCGCCACCGTTGGTAGAACCGCCGGAATTGCCGGAACCACCTGAGTTTCCAGAGCTGCCGGAATTATTGTTTTGATTTTGCTGCGCTTGTTGTGCTTGTTGTGCATAATAATCCGCAAACCACTGATCAACCGCTGCAGCCGCTTCGGCACTTTGTTCATCCAAAACATGTAAATGCTCATTTTCTTGAGCAATATTCGCATTTAGCTCTTCCAATACACGATTGCTCTCTTCTACAAGTGCATTGATTTCTTCCTGCTTTTGGTCAAGCTCCACTTTAGCGCTGGCTACTTCGTCACGGTTGGCTTCAATCTCAGCTTTTTCATCTTTAATTTCACTGATAGCTGTTTGTAACTCTTCAATTAGTTTTTTATCATGTTCTGTAATGCTCTGCACTACCTCCATGTTGTCCATTAGCTCAGTTGCATTGCTGGAATGAAGTAAGATTTCTAGCGTAGTTGTTTCACCTGCAAGATAAATTGCATTTAGACGTTGACCCAATTGTTCAAAATTGGCGTCAATTTCTGCTTGTTTATCTTCAATTGCAGCTTGCTTTTCAACAATTTGAGCATCCAGTACACTAATACGCTCTTCAATCACATATTTTTCTTGTTTTACATTATACAATTGTTGGTCAAGTGTATTTTTGTACTCTTGCTGCTGTGTTTGGTCAGCTTTCAAGCTTTCCAACTTTGCGTTGGTTTCTTCTTTTTGTTGTTCAATTTCACTTTGTTTTTCCTGCAGTTCATCCAACGAAGATGCAGCGGAAACGGTAGGAGTGAAATATGTATGCATGATTGGCGCTACGGTAACAGAAACAGCCATAGTAGCAATCAATGCAATTTTAATAATTTTGTTTCTCAAAGTTTTACAAAGCAATTACCTTACTCCCTTCTTTATTCAAATACTTTCCAATGGAGATTAGACCGCCAACAAGTCCAAATAAAATACCTGCCCCAACAAACGCTAAAATAGTCCATGGAATGACTGTTGATAACGGCAATGGTATAAACGATGACATCAGGCTGGAAATAACCTTCATTACATAATTGTATGCCAATGCAACCAAACCACTGGAAATCAAACCGGAAATACATCCGATTAAAGCACCTTCCACTAAAAATGGCACCCTTACAAAACCGTTTGTAGCACCAACCGATTTCATAATACTGATTTCCAGTCTTCTGGAGTGCATAGTGACTCGAATGGTATTCGCAATAATAAACAGTGAAACGATACCTAATACAGTTACAACACTGATTGCAACAATTTTCACCATAGTGTCCAGTCTTGTTAATTTATTTGCAACTTCGGAATAGTCATTAATTTTTTGTACGCCCTCAATACTTAAAATCTGCTGTGCTGTTTCTTCATAAATGGATAAATCTTTTAATGAAATTCTAAAGGCATCCGGCAGTGGATTATTTTCTCCCGTTAATCCGGCCAGAATATCGCCATCACCGCCCAAAGCGTCAATATAGCTCTGCACCGCTTCATCTTTTGAAACAAACTCACAATTCTCTACATTATCAATCGATTTAATTGCTTCTCCTATTTTTACAGATTCCAAAGTAGGTAATCCATCATCCAGATATACCTGAATGGAGTTTCCTCCCTGGAAAACCTCCATAGCCTTAGCAAGATTCATAGAAAACAGAACTGCAGAGCCGGTTAATAATAGACAAGAAACCAAAACAGCTATGGAAGCAATTGTCATAGTACGATTAGACCAAGCATTTTTTACGCCTTCTTTAAACAGGTAGCCTAATTTCATCCCTTTGCCACCTCCTTGTCTTTCTCGTCCTCTTCTGTTTCATGTTTTAAAACATTTTCAAGCTCTTCCAATGCATCTTCATAATGAACAATTTCTTCCTCATTATCTTCGTCTTCCGACTGAGCCTCCGGTTGAGAAATTGTCTCGACATTTACAATATGTTCTTTTACATGTCCCGGAATATATTCTTTCACTTCTTCCGTTTGCTCTTCCAGTTCCTCTTCTGAAGCAACACTGTAACGTCTTAACATTTCCTGATAATCAGAGTCTGGATATGTAACTTGTTCGCCTGCATCGTCTTCTCTATAATCATCATCAAGCAAATCATCATCTTGGAATGTATCCTGTTCTTGTTCAGGCGTATTTGGTACCGATGCTCCCCTTACATAAGGCTGCGGCTGATTTTTCACGTTTGTATCAGCAACCACAACACCACCGTGAATTTCAATGACACGTTTATGGAAATGCTGAACCAAGTCATGTTCGTGAGTAACCATAAGAACAGTGGTACCGCGGCGGTTAATTTCGCTGAGCAAATCTACAATTTCAAAGGATAAATCCGGGTCAACGTTACCTGTAGGTTCGTCTGCAATGATAATTTTGGGATTATTCACAAGCGCTCTTGCCAAGCCAACACGCTGCTGTTCGCCGCCGGAAAGTTCATGAGGTTTGCACTTCATCTTTTTCTCAAGGCCAACCAATCCGCAAATATAAGGTACACGTTTTTTAATCTCACGGTTACTTGCCCCTACAACATGCATGGCAAATGCAACATTATCATAAACAGTCATATGGTCAATCAGGCGGAAATCCTGGAACACGGTTCCCATATTACGTCTGATATACGGAATTTCTCTCTTACGTATTTTTGACAAATTTCGCCCGTTGAATATAATGTCGCCGGATTCCGGTTTTTCTTCGCACATAATTAACTTCAAAAAAGTACTTTTACCGGCACCGGAGGAGCCTACGATAAAAACGAATTCGCCTTTTTCTATGTTAATGTTTACATTCTTCAAAGCCACCGCACCATTGGGGTATACTTTGGAGACATTCTTAAACTCTATCAAAACAAATTCTCCTCATTGGTAACAAAATTCGAGTAAGTTTTTGAAAAAGTGTCAAAACCCACTGATATTATTTACAATCATACCAATGGGTCTTTCTTTTATAATTCTTTTAATGAAAATAACTGTAATTATTTTGTAATTATTTTGTTAACTCTGTAGCGACTGGAAATATCAAGAAAAAATAATTCTAAAACTTTACAGGATTGGAAGAAAGATACTTTTTCACCATTAAAGCAACTTTAAATACAATCGCATCTTCAAACTCACGCAAGTCTAAACCTGTAATTTTTTTAATTTTTTCCAAACGATAAACTAAGGTATTTCTATGAACAAAAAGTTTACGGGAAGTTTCTGATACGTTTAAATTATTTTCAAAAAAACGTTGAATGGTAAACAATGTTTCATGGTCTAAAGATTCTATGGAGCCGCGTTTGAATACTTCTTTCAGGAACATATCGCATAAGGTGGTAGGCAATTGATAAATCAAACGTGCAATGCCCAAATTATCATAGCTTACAATGGTTTTTTCCGTATCAAACACTTTGCCTACTTCCATTGCAACCTGAGCTTCCTTAAAGGAGCGTGCCAAATCTTTAATACCCACAACAATGGTACCGATACCAATCATACAATGGATATAATATTCGCTGGATAATGTATCTACAATAGAGCTTGCCAGTTTATCCAAGTCTTTCATTTCAATATCGCTGCGTATTTCTTTGACCAAGGCAATATCAGTTTCATTAATATTGATGATAAAGTCTTTTGTTTTATCAGGGAATAAATTTTGAATGACATCATAAGCGGAAACATCAGATTTATTGGTAATTTTAATCAACATGCACACACGGCTTACATCCGTATTAAAGCGCAATTCTCTGGCCTTTAAATAAATATCACCAGGTAAAATGTTATCTAAAATTACATTTTTGATAAAATTGCTGCGATCATATTTTTCATCATAATATTGTTTGATGCTTCCAAGAGAAATTGCCAATAAATTGGCGTACTTTACAGCCTCACTATCTGTACCGGATACAAATACGGCAAACTCCGGTTTGGGACGGCTGCCAAATGATTTATAAGTATAACCGTTTAAAACAAAAGTATCGGTAGAGGCCATTGTCTCTGCATTTACACTTTCGTTTACTTCTCCAATTCTGCCAAGTTCACTGCACGCAATTATAACGGATGTTTCGTCCATAACGCCAATTGTTCTGTCAATGGCGTCACGCATTTGATGAATCACACCTTGGAATAATCTGTTCGACATATCATTTTCCCTCACTTTTTTGTAAGAATTGCGTAAAGCAATTTGTTCATGAATACCTTAAAATTTTTTTAACATTTGGTAAGTTTGTCACCACAAATATTTATTGTATTATTTATTTTACACAAAGATTACGTTTTTTTCAACCTATTTAGCATAAAATCATATGATTTTTTGAAAAAAGTTTATTTTTCAAAAACTGTCTGTCCATTCTTTTCCCAAAATCTTTTGTGTATTTTGTATATAAAAAAAGAACTGTCACAATATACAGTTCTTTTTACGATTATTTATGAAAAATTGCAGTTCTCTCTTGTTCTGTTAATTCCCGTGTTTCTCCTCTATGTAAATCTGTGTCCAACTGTAGATTTCCTATTTGAATTCTTTCCAAATATACAACTTGTTTGCCTCGCGCTAAAAACATTCGTTTTACTTGGTGAAACTTCCCCTCACAAATGGTCACCTTTGCCCATGGTTCCCCTTCCTTTTCCAAACGTTCCAAATGTGCCGGCAAACAATGCAGGTCACCAATCACAATTCCTGTTTCAAATGCAGTGATATCTTCATCTGTCACAGGGGCATCCAATTTTGCATGATACACTTTAAACACGTTGCTTTTGGGAGACAACATTTTATGCGCAAAATCTCCATCATCTGTAATAATTAAAAGCCCCTCCGTATCACGGTCCAGTCTTCCTGCAGGAAATAATCCACGGCGGCGATATACTTCAGGCAATAAGTCCAGTACTGTCTGCATACGGCTGTCCCTGGCTGCACTTAGTATCCCTGCGGGTTTGTTCATCATAAGATATAAATGGCGTTTAAATTGCAGCGAAATACCGTTGACACAAATTTCGTCAAGGTCTCCATCCACTTTCGTATCAGATTTCTTCACAACAAGACCATTTACCGTAATTGCCCCTTTACGTATCAGCAATCCTACGTCTTTTCTGCTTCCTATATTTTGAGATGCAAGAATTTTATCCAAACGTTCTTTCATGTTTCCATCCGCTCCTGTTATCAGTCGCTTTATTTTATCATACTTTTCCTGCAAGAGAAAGTCTTATCAGTCTGTTGGATACGCTGTGGTAGGAATTTCTCCTTTGGATTGCTGCGAAGCCTCCTCAATCTCAGATGCTATCATAGAACCGGATAATTGATTGGTCTCCTGTGAGCCTTCTCCCATAAAACCATACATGAACCCATCTAACTCGGCAGAGCTGATATCACCTCCTATGACTTTATCATGATAAATTAGCAGTGTTGCATGCACAATGGTATCCTGCCGCTGATAATTTGTAATTTGATATACCACTTTTTTTACTGTTTTTCCTGCATATTTGGTAAGGTCCATTCCTTGTGTTTTTTGTAATTCATTGTAGCGTTCGTACACCTGATTGAACTGTTGAGGAATGACAATTTCCTCAATAGATACGGGTTCCTGCTCTACTTCCCATCCAAATTGTTTTAAAAAGTCGATTCTTTGTTCGTTTTCCCCGGCTTGTATCGAATATTGTGCGCCTGCCACCATAACCCATGTCTCTCCTTTAAAATTAAAATAAATAATCACGGATACAATGATAGCTGCAATGATTCCTAAAATAACAATAACCGTTAATTTTATTTTCGGTTTTATGGAACATATCAACACAATAACCACACCTTTCCATAATAAAATCATATGTTCCATAAAGAATCATCATGACTGAAAAGCATGAATCTTTTCCTTTTTTCATGGGCGGTTTATCGTCCACAAGCAGAAAACGATAAAGAAAAAGAACTTTTCAAACGAAAAGTTCCTGTTCTCTCTTATTGATAGAGCACATAAATATGATATTCTCCATTATTATCCGCTTTTAACAGAATATTAAAGCGATGCCCATCCATACTGCCGGTACTGCTTGTTACTGACTGAGCCGCATTATCAATCATCCAAGCACATTTGCTCCAAAGTGATTCCGGGGCATCTTGATACCAGCCGTCTCCTGTATATTCTTCAAAATATTCAGCAGAATCAGCCGACAACGCAGTATCCAACGTAAATCCTTTTCCTATGCCGTAGGATACCATATCTGCGTAAATAGCATCTTTGTCATAAGGTGCATCATAAGCGGTTTTGGCACGTACCGTTACAACACAAGCGGAAGATTTTCCATTGGAGGTAGTCGCTGTAATCACTGCCACGCCCGGAGATTTTCCTGTTACTACGCCGCTTTCTACGGTTGCTACAGACTCATTACTGCTTTTCCATGTAAGTTTTTTATCCGTTGCCTGATTAGGATACACTTCAGCCGTTAATGTCACTGTTTTTCCTACCAACAACTTTTTATCTACAGCATCCAAGGATACCTTGCCTACAGCAGTGGTTGTATTGTTTTGACCATTATTTGTGTCATTTTCGCCATTTCCTGTACCGCCGTTGGTGTTTCCTCCCTCTAAGCTTCCTTGTGTACCGGCTCCACCTGTCACTCCATCATAATTCGGGTCGATATAAACCGGTTTTTGTACGCCGCCGCCTTCTGCAAGTTCACTCTCTGTTGAGGAAGTACCTTCCGCAGAGCTCACTCCACTGGCATCGCCTGAAGCTGGTTGGTCTTTTCCAGGTTGCCCTCCTGCCAGAAAAATGGAACACAATGTAACAATTAAAACAATGAGGATACATACAATTACTGTAATGATAATAGCAATTTTTCTTTTTTTATGATGGTCCGTCGGCTCTTTTGGCTCGGTGGACGCCTTTGGCAATTGTTCTTTTTCGCTCATTTCAAACTCCTTCTCAATCAAATCATATGTAACTATGCCAATACAATATGAAAACGCTATTATTTTAACATAGTGCAGCCGGTTTTTCAACGAAAAATTATACTAATAGTAAAAATTAGAATGAATATTCCATTTGTATGCGTTTTTGATACCATAAATTCCATATAAAAACAGCAGCAAAAATTTCGCTGCTGTTTTTATGACATATTAAGTTTTTTCCGGCAATAACAGCGGCAGACGCACAGTAAAAGTAGTTCCTACCCCAGGCGTACTTTCCACACTTACTTCTCCACCGTATAATACAGCCAAATGCTTTACAATAGACAAGCCAAGCCCCGTACCACCAATTGCTCTTGACCTACTGGTATCTACACGATAAAAACGCTCAAACAATCTGTTAAAGTGTTCTTCTTCAATTCCGATTCCTGTATCTTGAATGCGAATCACTGCCATTTGTCGCGATTCCTCTGCAGTAATTTTCACAGAACCGTTTGGTTTATTGTATTTGATTGCATTTTCAATCAGATTACCAAGCATTTGCTGCAAGCGTGATGAGGAACATGCAACCCAAATACCGTCTTTTAACTCTACCTTTAGAGAAATGTTCTCCTTTTCGGCAATCGGATATAATCTTGCCACTGTTTCACGGATTTCCTGAGCTACATCACACCGCTGTTCTGTACTGTCGGGCTTTGCATTTTCAATCTGGGACAATACCAACATGTCATCAATTAAATGATGCAGCCGTTCCGCTTCAATATCCAAAACATCATAAAAATATCTTCGGGTTTCCTCATCTCTGTCAGCGCTTTTGAGCAATTCAATGCTGCCGCGTATTGCTGTAAGCGGTGTTTTCAGCTCATGCGTTACATTGGCAACAAATTCACTCCGCAGCTGTTCCAATTTGCTGATATGCGTGACATCTGCAATTACCGCCAACACTGCCGATTCTTTATTGTTTTGAATGGGTGTTGCATAAACCGTAAAGATACGTTCTCCCTGTGGACTTGCTGCCGAAACAACGGTATCTTTGATTACTTTTTCTTCTTTTAATGCTTGATTCATAAATGCAGCAATTTTACCAACCAATAAACTGCCTTCAAACGATTTGCCTGTTTGTAACGTGGCAACTCCAAGCATTTGTTTGGCGCTGTCATTCAAGAACAAAATCATATTATCTGCATTTACGGCAAGTACACCGTCATGCATTCCTTGCAAAACACCTTCCAATTGATGCTGTTTGCTCTTCATTTCGTCAATGGCCTGCTGTGTATTATCCGCCATTAAATTAAATGTACGAGCCAAATTTCCCATTTCATCCGTGTAAATCCCCTCTACACGACTGGTATAATCTCCCTCTGCAATTTTTAAGGAAGCATCTGATAACTTTTTCAATGGTTTTGAAAGTTTGGTAAAAATCAACCATGTCACCAGCACTACAATGATACTTCCTACAGCGCCTGCAATCATGGCATACATCCATACCGTAGTAACTGCATGGTTCATTTCTTCTGTGGGCAATGCTGCCCTTAAAAAATAACGGTCTCCCACTTGTACCGCAGCATAATAATATTCTTTCTGAATGCTGTCACTTTTGCGGGTATCATAGCCAATATCTTCTTTTTGTGCTTGCTGTATTTCAGGGCGATAAAGATGATTTTCTGCAGGAAGCGTACCGTGTTCGCCGATTCCGCTGTCTCCAATGACATTCCCTCCAGAATCCAAGATGGTAATTCGAATTTCTTGACCTTTTTCCTGTAACTCTTCCCCTATCTTAACGGCAAACCCTTGAGGCTCTTGTCCAATATCATCCACCTGAGATTCCATCATCGCCAATATGGAATCCAGTCTCCGTGTAAATTCCAATTGATATTGGTCCTGAACCAATTTGGCTGCCAAAGCAAACGCAACAAGAAAGCCGACTATGATAATCGCTGCTGTACTTGCCATCAAGCGCTTTCTCATAATCGGCCCCCTTTATTCACCAACAAATTTATACCCAACCCCACGCACTGTTTGTAACAACTGCGGTGTATCCGGATTATCTTCAATTTTTTGACGCAGATAACGCACATGCACATCTACTGTACGGGTATCTCCAAAATATTCTACTCCCCATACCCTGTCCAGAAGCGTATCTCTTGTCAATACCCGTCCGGAATTGCGCATTAACATAACCAATAAATCAAACTCTTTTGCAGTAAGTTCGATGGATTTATCTCCTTTTGTCACAGTGTGCGAAACAATGTCAACTGTAATATCTCCGCCCTTAATTTTTTCTTCTTGCTGGGGCGCAACTTGATTTTCCGTACGACGCAGTACCGCGCGTACACGTGCGCAAACTTCTTTTACGCCAAACGGTTTTACAATATAATCGTCTGCACCCATTTCAAGTCCCAATACCTTGTCCACTTCGGCGCCCCGTGCGGTAAGCAATAAAATAGGAATATATTTGGTGTCTTCCTCACTGCGCAAAGAACGGCATATAGTCAAGCCATCCGGGGGCGGCATCATCCAGTCTAAAATGATAGCGTCCGGTTTTCTCTTTTGAATTGCTTCCAATAGAGAATTACCGTCTGTAAACGTAGCTGTTTCAAATCCTTCATCTTTGAGACCAAACGCTACTAATTTACAAATATTCGGTTCATCATCTGTCACATAAACCAACGCCATATTTTTCTCCACCTTTTATTATGATTCTTCTTCAGAATCGTTTCCTGCACGTACATACGGACTGGACAGTTCGTGCTTGTTCAAGTCAGGATGTTCGCCTGTTTCAATATAAATAACCCACTCTGCAATATTGGTTGCATGGTCGGCCATGCGTTCTGCATATTTTGTAATCAACAATAAATCCACATCGCCCATAACATTGGAGCTTTGAGCAATTGTGCTGCTGATTTCCAAAATTACCTTGGAAAATAAATTATCTACATAATCGTCGCTGGCACAAATATCCTTTGCTTCTTCAACATCACGACTGATAAATACATCCATAGCGCGGCGGAACATATCTCTCGCCGCTTCCATCATTTGAATAATTTTGGATACAATCAGACTGTTTCCGTAAACTTGTCCCGTGCTTAAAATTTCACAAACATCAGCACATTGGTCGCCTTCACGTTCAATATCAGTCAAAATTTTCAAACATGCGGCAATCATTCGTAAATCTTTTGCAATTGGCTGCTGCAACGCAATTAAATTTAAGCATAAAATTTCCGTTTTATGCTCTTTACGGTCAATTTCATGGTCATGCTCTGCAACATACTTTGCTTTTTCTATATCTACTGTACGCAGACATTCAATTGTTTTTTCAAATCTGTCATCTACAGTATTGCCCAAATCGGTCATTTCTCTAACAAGTTCTTCCAATTCATGGTCAAATAGTTTTCTTGGCATACCTGTTACCTCCAGCCTTTGAAACGCATTGTTTCATATAGTATATCTATAATATCTTAGCATTTTTCTATGGATTTGTAAACATTTCCATAACACAACACAAAATTAACCAAAACGGCCGGTAATGTAACGTTCGGTTCTTTCGTCTTTTGGATTATTGAACATAGTTTGTGTATCTGTATATTCCACAATTTCTCCTGTTAGGAAGAACGCTGTTTTATCCGCAATACGTGCAGCTTGTTGCATATTATGGGTTACGATAATAACCGTATATTTTTCGCGCAAATCATCCATCAAATCCTCAATTTTCAAAGTAGAAATTGGGTCCAAAGCGGAGGTTGGCTCATCCATCAAAATAATATCGGGCTCTACAGCCAATGCACGTGCAATACACAAACGCTGCTGCTGTCCGCCGGACATACCCAAGGCAGATTTTTTCAAACGGTCTTTTACCTCATCCCATAGCGCTGCACTGCGAAGAGAACTTTCTACAATTTCGTCCAGCTTGGATTTTGCTTTGATACCGTGTACCCTTGGACCATAGGCAATATTATCATAAATAGACATTGGAAATGGATTCGCTTTCTGGAATACCATTCCTGCGCGTTTTCTTAACAGATTGATATCTGTACGAGGGTCGTAGATATCCTCCCCATCGATGGTAATTTTACCTGTAATTTTACAACCGTCTACCAAATCGTTCATACGGTTTAGTGTTTTCAAACAAGTAGATTTACCGCAGCCGGAAGGACCGATAAACGCAGTTACTTTGTTTGCCGGAATATCAATATTTAGACCTTTTAATGCATGAAAATCGCCGTAATATAGATTCAAGTCTCTAACGGAAACTTTTGCGTTGGGATTGATTTCTGTACTACTCATGTGCTACTATCCTTTCTTTAATACCTTAGAAAGCAAGCTTGCCAAACGGTTTAATATAAAGATGAAAATTAATAAAACAGAAGCTGTTGCAAAGGCAACGTTCAATGCATCCGGAGAAGCCGCCTCTCTTGCTGTTTGATACAAATGCAATGTAAGTGTACGTCCACTGGACATAATTTGAGAAAAGAAACCGCTTGGCATATTGTAGGATAAACCTGAAGTAAACAGCAATGCAGCAGATTCACCAACAATACGACCCATTGCCAAAATAACCGCTGTCAATACGCCCGGCATAGCGCAAGGCAAAACAATTCCCATAATAACACGGAATTTTCCGGCTCCCAGTGCCAAAGCACCTTCTTTATAGGAACCCGGAACTGCCAGTAAAGCTTCCTCGGTTGTACGAATGATAGTCGGAAGCACACAAATGGCCATAGTTAAGCAACCGGCAATGATAGATGTTTGCAGTCTGAACAAAATACAGAATACCGTATAACCGAACAGACCAAATATGATAGATGGAATGCCGGAAAGAACTTCTGTGGTAAAACGAATTGCGCGAACAAGTTTTCCTTGCTTTGCATATTGCGTCAAATAAATTGCCGCGGAAATACCAATCGGAGCCGATATCAACAAGGTAATGACTACAATATATAAGGTATTGATAATCATGGGCAGAATACCCTTCATACTTGCCCTTGTTTCCGAATACGGTGAAGAAAGGAATGACCATGTGATATGCGGAATACCATTCCATAAAATATAACCGATAATTCCAATCAAAGCCGCTACTGTAATAGCAGTTGCGGTGTAAATGACAATTCTTAATACGATATCAGAAGTATGTCTTTTTTTCTGATATAACGATTGCGGTTTATGAGGTTCCGGATTCTGTGCTGTATCTGGAGATACAGCCGCAGCATTACTTGACATTCACTTTCGCTCCTTTCCTTGAAATAATTGTGAAGGAGATATTTACAATCATAATAAAGATAAATAGCACCAAACCGATTGCAAATAATGCCTGACGATGCAGACCGGACGCATAAGACATTTCCATTGCAATACCGGTTGTTAAAAATCTTGTGGTACCCAATAAGGTCGGCATATTGGCAACGTTACCTGCGACCATAATCACAGCCATAGTTTCACCAATTGCTCTGCCAACACCCAGAATAACGCCTGACAAAATACCTGACCTTGCTGCCGGAATGGTTACTTTAAAAATGGTTCTGATTGGTGTGGCTCCCAGCCCCAATGAAGCTTCTCTGTAAGACTTTGGCACAGCTCTGAGTGCATTCTCAGTAACGTTTACAATGGTTGGTATTACCATAATCGCCAAAATGATAATTGCCGCCAGCAAACTGTCACCAATGGTTTGACCCGGGAACATGGCTCTGATTGCGGGAACAATCACAAGCATGCCAAAGAAACCGTATACAACCGACGGGATACCTGCTAACAATTCAATTGCCGGATGAATAATTTTCGCAACTCTTGGTCTTGCAATTTCAGTCAAAAATACTGCAGTCAAAATACCAATTGGAACGCCTATGATAATTGCGCCAACAGTACCGCAGATAGAAGCTAAGATTAAAGGCAAAATACCAAACTGATTGGTAGAGGCGTCCCAAGTGGTACCGAATAAGAACTTGAAAACACCTATCTCTGCCATAGCGGGAATACCTGCTGAGAAAATGTACACTGTGATGGTTAATACTGCCGCAATAGATACGCATGCAAACGTAAGGAAAATGGCTCTGGCCAATTTCTCAACACCCTGTGTGGAGAGAGAAAGTACCGCACAAACCAGCCCCGCTACCAAAACATAAATAAACGGAACCATATAACCAACTGTAACGTGACTAATGTTTAAAGCAGTAACGTCAGATTGAATGCTTGCTGTTGAAATTAATACCACAAGCGGTGTAATTGCAGAAATAATAAACGATAGTCCCGACAACACAGGACGTTTAAAGAAAATGAGAACGGTACCTGCCAATGCAAATACAGCGCCGGCAATGACTGCAATTCTAATCAAAACAGGAATACCGATTAGGGCGCTGGTTGTACCGGTTTCCACACGGAATCCACTTGCAATTAATAAATCTAAACCACTGGTTACATATTTTGTATCCTTAAATACAAACTGTGCATACGGCAGGAAAAACATGACAACTGAGCCGACACCGAACACCATTGTAATGATGCGCTTAATCAAATTCACTTTTTCCAACTTTTTTTGAGCCGTAAGGTCATTCATTGAAATACCCATTACTCCACCAATTCCTTCTTCCAACTTACGGTTATGCATTACCCGTTTTTATTGGCCGTGCCAATTAAACCAACATCTTTAATAATTTGCTGTCCTTCTGAAGATTCTATAAATTCAAACCATGCATTAATCAACGCACTGTCTGTTCCCTTTTTATAAATTTGAATAAACGGACGCTGTACGGTATAAGTACCGTTTTCTATATTTTCTTCCGTTGCCTCGACGCCGTCTACTTTACATGCTACAACGCTGTCGTTCAAAGATTCCAACGAAACGTATCCAATTGCTGAAATATCACTGGATATTTTTGTAACAATTTCACCGGTTGAAGAAAGCTCTGCCGCATATACCGGAGATTCTATGCTGAAAATAGATTCAAATCCGTCTCTGGTTCCGGAAGCAGCCTCTCTTCCCAATGTAGTAATTGCTTTATCTTGACCGCCAAGCTCACTCCAGTTTGTAATATCACCTGTAAAAATCTTTTCAATTTGTTCTGTTGTCAAATCCTGCACCGGATTGTCTTTATGCACCGCAATGGCAATGCCGTCAATCGCAATTTGCTTTATCTCAAATTCATCCGGATTTTCACTTTCTTTTAAATCTCTGGACATATCTCCAATTAAAGCAATACCCGAACGTACAGAGTTTGGCGCATCACCGGAACCGGTTCCGCTTTTTTCTACAGAAACGCCGGGATATTTTTCGCTGAATGCCTCTCCCAAAGCTTGGCACACTCTTGTCATAGAAGTAGAACCGTTTAATGTTAATTTACCTGCAACTGTTCCACTCATATCCTGGCTTTCAGATAATTTGGTTCCTACAATTTCAGGACCGCAGCCTGTAAGTAAACCAACTGAAGCTACTAATATTATTATGGTAAGCAGGGATAAAAATTTCTTCATCCTTGTTTAACCTCCAACCAATCATTTTATGTCTGTTCTATTTTAATTCTCTAATGTTAAATCTATGTTAAATTCCTTTTAGAAAGTTCTAAAAAAGTTCATAATTAATATTCCGATTATATGTATACTATAGTAAATTTTAAAAATATAGTTATGATATGAAAGGCAAAAGCACTATGAGGTTCATAGTGCTTTTGAAATATTTCACGTAACTTTGCTTTTTTGTATTAAATTTTTAAATTTGATCTCTTACAATCTCTTCCAGTTGTTCAGGAAACACAATTCCTCTCACCAACTTATAACATAAACGCTTTGCATCAATTGTGCTTCTGGTTATTTGTTCACATTTAGAGCAAAGTGTCTCATTTTCTTTCTCTTGCAGTATTGTAATGGAGTAACCTTCTTTCCTGCTTCCTGTTAAGTAATACTTTAAAATACATTTTCCGTGTTCAACCACAACTCTCCCAAATAATCTTCTCATTCACATTCTCCTATTTTCAAGCTTAATGATAAAACAAGCCTCGTGAAATATTTTCACTATTATCATACGTAATTGCAAACAAAAACACAATCAAAACTATACTAAAAATGTGTAGAAAATACCAATACTGCCATATATGCGGAAAACAAAACAGAAAAAGCATATATCTTGTTATTTTTTATTTTATTACAATATTGAATTACTTAAGTGTTGAAAAAGGAGGTAAAACTTTACATAAATGATATAAAAAAACATAACCCTTTTTAAACAAAATAAATTTTAAAATACTATTTCGTCTATTATGTGCTGATATTCAACAATTTCAACCATTTTCAACTAAAAAAGTAAGTTTGTATTTTATTTACAAATCAATGAAATAATTTCACACTTTATGTTATTTATCTTAACAATTAGCTTATATTAGAATAGCAATATGGCAAATTTTGTATTTAAAGGGTGAGATGTATGAAAAAGAATAGCCGAACGAAAAAATATTATTTACTTCTTATAATTGCGTTATTATCAATTGCAAGTTTATTATGCGGAGCAACATTAATTGGAATTTCTATGAATACACCTACAGGTACAAAGCTGAATATTTCAGTCGGCTCTTCCACAAAATTGATTCCCAAAAAAGACGAAGGTTATTTTTTAATTCAAAATCAAGAGCAGAGCACTTATGTTGCTTTGTTAAGTGAACAAGGATATATTTTGCAGGAACAAACATTTAACAGAAAATACAATGAGGTTTGTTATTCCGCTGATTATTTATATATTTTAATGTCAGATTCGGAGCATAAATCATCTATTATTACTTATCAATTATCTGATACATCCGTTACAAATTATCAAACTACAGAATTAAGTACAGCTTTATATTCCTTCACAACCTCTCAAGACGGAACCATATATGGTATTGACTACTGGGACAGACATAGTCTACTCGCTTATACCAATGTATCAGAGAAAACTTCAGCTCAGCCAATCCTCCTAAACACGTTTGAAGCATCTTTAGACAAATTATGTACCTCTCCGGATGGCATTCTTTATGTCGCATTAAAGGATAATACAGATGTGTATACTGCATCTATCTCCCAAGGACTGCCTTATCATTTTAACTTACACCAAACAGATACGGATATACCATCCTTTTCTCCTCATACACTTACAAATGACATACTATGTGATCGTAACGGTTACTTATATCAATTGCACACAGAACAAGCTTCATTATTTACTTTATTGAGCGACACTTGTTATACAAATGCATGTCCTCTTACGGATACCAATATTTTAGTTTCTCCTGCATCAAAAGAATATTTAGAGGAATTGGACTTTAATGGAACCATGCAAAACCGTTATCAAATAAAAGGAGAATGTATCGCAATGGCGACAAATGCAAAAGACACAGGTATTTTATTAAAGCAGGAAGATTCGCTTTATTTTATTACGCTATCCGAACTTAGCCGTATAGAAAATACACCTGACAGTTCTGAACCTAATTCTTCAGAATTTGATTCTGTCTCCAGTACAACAAATGAAAGTGACCACGAAAATGACCAATCCTCTCACTCTGATTCCTCCTCTTCCAATTATCCTTATCAACTGGAGAGCGATACATTCTTAATAGATCGCAGCAACAATACTATTTTCTTACCTCCAGCCACTACATTTGCTGTGTTACGAGACAGTTTAAACTCGACAAAAGATACCATTATTATGAAAAATCTAAGCGGTACTACTATAAACAGCGGAAATCTTGGCACAAGCTATACAGTTGCTCTTGAAATTGACGGCTCAATTGTAGACAAGCTCACCATTATAGTAAAAGGAGATATTAACGGAACCGGCACTGTTAATTCTAGAGATGTGCAGTTACTTTATGACCAATTAAACGGCTCTGAAACATTATCCGATATTCAGTTGCTGGCCTGCGATATGAACAGTGATGAACTGATAGACACCAGTGATCTATTGCTGCTAAAACAGCAAATTGTATCAGCACAATAAAAAAAGGACGAAGATAATACCTCGTCCTCTTTTTAATTCAATTATAGAGAAGCTAAAATTTCGTTACATTTTTTAACTACATCTTCAGCAGTTACTGTACCCCCACAGCAACAACCACAGCTGCCGTCTTTTCCTTTTTCAAATACTGTAACAATATTTTTATTCATATCATATGTAGTATGATTTGCTTTTGGACAATCATTGGTATCCTCAGCCCAAATATAACCATTGTCTGTATTAAAGTACAATCTTACCCAACCGGTCTTTTCATTGTATCTTCCTGTTTCATTTTCAATGTCTTGAGAAAGTGTTACTTCTTTAATAGCCATAATAAATCATCCTCCATTTTTACATCTATAAAATGTACCCTTAGTTTATCATACTAAAGTCAAGAATTCAATACTTACTGCACATCAAAATAGGAATAAATATATGTAACTCAAAGGTTAATTTATAAACATTATGTTAGAAAATTTTTATTAAGCCAGTATTTTTCCTTCCGGAAATAGTTTACGAAAAATAAATCGTAATAGCGGACCTACAATCAATAACTGAAACGGCAAAGCCATTGCTAAGTTTCTGGGAAAAATCATTAAATATTGCCATCCAATGGTACTCCATTTCCCTGTTGCCATACAAGATTCAATTGCACCAAAGACAGACATAAGAATGACCATAGGTAAAATAGTGCAGCATGTAATTGATATAATAATTTTCCATGATTTACTTGTTGGCTTTACAAGAAAACGAAATGCAAACCTCTCTACAAATTTGGAAACAATGAATTTTTGGAATAAAAACGCTACCAAGTATGCAAGCGGAAACGCCAACCAAGCCTCCTGTAACACTTCTAAGGATAGTCCCCCGTAAACAATAGCCATATTATTAAGTACACATCCAAATGGTCATAATAAAAACCAGCGGCACCAAATAAATTAAATCTTCCCTTTTATTCTGTGGCATTATAGATACCTCCATTTTACATTTTGCATTGATATTGATATTTATTGTATACATATTTTGGGACCTGATGTAATACCCTATTTTATTTTCAGTGTTATTCACAACATATAACGCACTATATCTTGTACATTTTCTCCATATAAATATATATATAATTATAAAATCCCACTTTTGTATATTTCTTTTTCCTTCAATGAAAAATAAAATATTTTTGTTTTATCAGAAAGTAATACCTTGTTTATGGATACCCCTTATCCTTTACACAATTTTAGACTAACCTTATATCAAAATATTATTGTATCTTGCCTATAAAAACATAACAATCTGCTTTATGATTATGATATGGAGAGAAGGTGAGAAATTTTAGTCGAGTACTTCATTGAAACGGTTTATCTTAATTTGTTATAATAAAATAAAACAACGAAATATAAGCGGATGGAGGCGAGATCATTGCATCGCACTCAATCAAGAAATTATATTAAAAATTCTTTGTGGGAACTTAGCAGACATGTTACGGCAGACAACATAAAAGTAAAAGATTTGGCAAGTTATTCGGGCGTCTCTCGAACAGTGTTTTACCGTAATTTTGGATGTTTAAGCGATGTTTGGCATAGTATAGGTCATGATGTATTAAATGATATTGCATCCTCTCAGGAGTTATTTTATACCGATAGTGGACAAGGGTTGCGCGAGAATGTACTGCAAAATGTAGCAGCATGTATCTACCACTCAAAAGATAAAATTCAAAATATTACCTCCGAATATGGGGACCCCATCTTTATTCCTAAATTTGAAAAACAAACACAAATATGGATACAGCAATGTATCAGCAAATCTCAACATTGGGAAGAGAATTTACAGCAAAAACAAATGGCATCGTTTCTATCTCAAGCTGTGGTTCACGCCGCTTTAGATGGAATAAAGGAAAATAATTTTGAAAAGCTTTCTCAATCTTTTTTATCCTTAGACCAAATTTTCTATGCATTACATGTGAAAGATAACATCGTTTCTTTTTATGATAAAGAACATTCATAAATATATTATTTTCAGCCATCTTTCAAAACAATCATATTACACGATTCTTTGTTAGATATATTCATCCTCTCTGTAAGGCGGCAATGGAACTTTATGTCCATTGCCGCCTTGTCTTATTTATTTTTTATTGTTAAGTTCCGTTAGAAGAAAAAGTGGAACAAAATGTTAGATATGTCAACAGTAAAAAATAAAGTATTTCATTCTGATGATAAAAATTAGTCAAAAAATGATTGTTTCTATTTGAATTTATCGCAATAATGTGGTTATACAAAGCTTTGTATTGATTTGATTGGAGGAAACAAAATTATGAAGCATGATATCAAAGAATCGATACAAGAACGTTGGGAACACTCAGCAAAAGGTTACAGCGATGGAATCCAGCAAGATTTTGATACAAAAGTAGTGGAAACATGGCAAAATCTGATACTACATCATATAGTGTTAACTGACAAACCCTTAGAAATTTTGGATGTAGGTACCGGCCCCGGCTATTTTGCAACTATTTTATCAATGGCCGGCCATAATGTTACCGCAATAGACTGTGCAAAAAATATGTTGGAAGAAGCAAAAATAAATGCTGATATGCACCATGTCTATCCCAAATTTTATCAAATGGACAGCCATTTATTATCATTTCAGCCCGAAAGCTTTGATATGATTGTAAGCCGTAATGTAACATGGACTTTATATGACCCCATACATGCATTCAAACAATGGCATCATGTGTTAAAACCGGGCGGAAAACTTGTGATTTTTGATGCCAATTGGCATTTGCATCAGTTTGAACCCTCACTTTATAAAAAAGTAATGCAAGGGTGCAAAGAAAATGAAGCACGTCCTTCCGAATGTGCGTATCAAGGCAATAATCCCAAAGTACTGGACTATTATAAAGATATGCCTTTGGCCCGAATACAACGTCCAAAATGGGATGAAGAAACATTGCCGCAGTTAGGATTTGAAATAATACAAATACAACCATGTTTAAATGCTGTGGTGTATAATATCCAAGACCAAATGAAATACGAACATATTCCTTTGTTTCAAATCGTCGCACAAAAGGTATAGCTATTTCAAGGAGATTTACTTTGCAAACATATAGGTATTTATTAAAAAAACTTTTATTCATGATTCCAATTTTATTACTGGTATCTGTAGCCACCTTTATTTTAGTAGATTGTACTGCAGGTGACCCGGCAAGGGTTATGTTACAAGGTTCAACGGGCAATCCGTCTGAAGAGTCTGTCCAATTACTGCAGCAAGAACTTGGGCTGGATCAACCAAAAATAGTACAGTATTTTCAATGGCTGGGAAATGTACTCAGATTCAATTTCGGTAATTCCTATGTAAGTTCCAAACCTGTCATCTGGGAATTGTTGAATCGTGTACCTGTTACTTTGGGAATTGCGATTCTAGGTATTATTATAGTTTTGCTTATCAGTATTCCTTTGGGCATATTAGCTGCTATACGCAAAAATACTTGGTTGGACCATGTAATCCAAATATTTTCCGTCTTTACCGTTTGTGTACCTGCTTTTTGGCTGGGATTGGGACTATTAATTTTATTTGGAATTGTTTTGCACAGCATGAACATTATAGGGGGAGCTGTTGGTATATGGATATGGGTACCCGCCCTGTCTATTGCATTAGGTTATACCGGGCAATATATTGGTCTTTTACGGGATAACATGATTGATGTATTAGAAAAACCTTACATTAAAGCAGCAAAAGTACGGGGAATCAACCCATTTCGCATTATTATGCAGCATGCTCTCAAAAATGCTTTTATTCCTCTTCTAACAAAGCTTGGTATTACATTTGGTACTTTTCTAGGGGGTACCGTAATTATAGAAAGCGTCTTTTCCATAAACGGAATTGGATTTTATGTAATGGAGTCTATTAAAGACAAAGACATTCCTGTAATTCAGGCATTTGTACTTCTGATTTCATTTACCATTGTAATTTTAAATTTGTTGGTAGACCTTTTGTATGCATATATCGATCCCCGTATTACATTAAGATAGGCTGGCATTATGAAAACAAAAACAATTCATATATCACAAAAACTTGAAAAATTCGGAATTTTCTTTGGATTATCTCTCATTATTCTTATGATCATATTGGCAATATTTGCTCCTGTTATAAGCCCACATGATCCTTTGGAAATAAATATACAAAATAAAATGGCTGCCGCCAGCCCGGATTATCCGTTTGGCACAGATAATCTTGGGCGCTGTATCTTTTCCCGCGTATTATATGGAGCACGTTATTCGTTGACTTATGCCGGTATTTTATTAGCCATCATGTTGGCCATCAGTATTCCGCTAGGATTATTGTGCGGCTACATCGGAGGCAAGTTTGACCTGATTGTCATGGGAATTGCTGATGCAGTTATGGCTTTTCCCAGCACAATTGTTGCTTTGGCTGTCGCAGGTTTATTAGGTCCCAGCGCTCAAAATCTTATTCTTGCACTTTCTTGTGTTTGGTGGGCAAGCTATACGCGTCTCATTCGAGGAATGACACTTGAAATAAAAGAAAAAGAATTTATACTGGCTGCCAAAGGAAGCGGATGCAGCACCATAAAAATTTTGCTGCGTTATATTTTAAAAAATATGTTATCTCCCCTATGTGTGTTAGCAGCTCTTGAAGTAGGAATTATCATTTTGTCCATTGCCGGATTCTCTTTCATTGGTTTAGGAGCCCAGCCGCCAACGCCGGAATGGGGCGTTATGATGAATGATTATAAAGACTATGTCCAATTATACCCTCAGCTAATGCTATATCCCGGTCTTTTTATTGCAATTACGGTAATGGGCTTTAGCTTATTTGGTTCGGGTTTAAAATCACTTTTGAAAAGGAGAGACAGCACATGAATTACACTTCTACGGTATTACAAGCCAAAAATATTTCTGTTCAATTTACAACAGAAAAAGGATGTGTACAAGCTGTCAAGGACATCTCCATCGAGGTACACAAAGGAAAAATAACTGCTCTAATCGGTCAAAGCGGCAGCGGAAAATCTGCAACAGCAATGGCTATTGCCGGTATTTTAGACAGCAACGGAACCATGACAAGCGGACAAATATATTTGCAAAATCAAGACATCAACAAGCTAAAAGGAAAATCTTTGCGGACATATAGAGGGAAACATCTTGGTATGATATTTCAAGAACCCATGGAATCACTCAATCCTTTATTGAAAATTGGGGAACAAATTTATCAAACACTAAGATTGACACAAAAATTGAATAAAAAACAAGCAAAACAAAAATCCATTGCATTACTGAAGCAAGTAGGTCTGCCTGAACCGAGGAATATTCTAAAAAAATATCCATTCGAACTTTCAGGAGGCATGTGTCAGCGTGTTATGATAGCCATTGCAATCTGTTTAAAACCAACTTTACTAATTGCAGATGAACCTACCACTGCCTTGGATGTAACCATACAATGTCAAATTTTGCAACAAATACAGCACATGTGTAAAGAATATAATATGGGCGTGTTGTTTATCACACATGATTTAGGAATTGTTGCGGAAATAGCCGACGATGTATATGTAATGCACCATGGCGAGATTGTGGAACATAACGATGTTTTTTCATTATTCTCGGAACCGAAACATCCATATACTAAAGAATTGTTAAATTCTATTTTATAAAGGGAAGAAATCATGTTATTACAAATCAACCATATTACAAAAACATATAATGTAAATTCTTCTTTTAAACGGAAAAAGCAAACTGTTTTAAACGATATTTCTCTATCTCTCAATAAAGGAGACAGTATTGCCCTTATCGGAGAAAGCGGGTGCGGAAAAAGCACACTTGGCAAAATAATCGCCGGTCTTTTACAACCGGACAGCGGGGAAATCATGTGGAAACAAACAGCGATTCAAAATCTTTCTCCACGTAAACGAAAAGCATTGCGCAAAGATATACAAATGATATATCAGAACAGCACCTCTACGTTTCATCCCTTGCAAAGTATTGGCACAAGCATTGCAGAGCCGCTCTTGAACTATAAATTATGCACAAAGGCACAGGCAAAAAAACAGGTGACCGAATGTATGGAACAAGTTGGATTATCCGAATCATTTTATCAGCGTTTACCAAAAGAATTAAGCGGTGGTCAGAGACAACGCGCTAACATTGCACGCGGTATTATACTTCATCCTCAGCTAATTGTCTGTGATGAAGTAGTATCCAGTCTGGATTTTTCTCTAAGAACACAAATTTTAAATTTACTTAATGATTTAAAAAAACAATATCATCTTTCCTACTTATTTATTTCTCATGATTTATCCACAGTAAAATATGTTTGCAATAAAGCAATCATCATGTATCGCGGTGTGATTGTAGAAAAATTAGAAACAACAGAACATTTGGAACAGACTGTATGTCATCCGTACTCAAAAGAGTTATTTGCGGCAGTTCCCGTGACAAGCCCTTTTTTGCGTAAAGAAAGACATATTTCTTTTCCCAAAGGCTGGGACGAGCCCTCCACACAAGGATGTGTATTTCAAAATCGTTGTACACACCGTAAAGACATCTGCAAAAAAATACAACCTCAACTACGAGAAATGGCGCCTGGACATTTTATTGCATGTCATGTCCCATACCAAAAATACAAGGAGAAGTAAAATGAAATACAAAAAAATAATCAGCTATATATGCATGGTCGTTGTTTGTTTTACTACAGTGGCCCTATTTACAGGCTGCGGAACAGAGCAAACCACAGCTTCAACATCTAATCGGGAAAAAGTAATTACCATTGCTATATCAAAAGGTAACCAAGAAAGTTTATTGGACCAGACTGACAGCAGAAAAAGTATTACTTATTTAAACTATGAACTCATCTATGATCCACTGGTCAATTACGGAGAAGATGGAAGTTATGAACCCGGTCTTGCCGAAAGTTGGGATATCAGCCCTGACGGCACAGAATATACCTTTCATTTGCGTAAAGGTGTAAAATTTTCTGATGGGACCGATTTTAATGCCGATTCTGTTTTATTCAACGTAAAACGCTGGAAAGATAAGCCCTCCACCGCTTCTATCAGCATTTATACCAATATGACCAATATTGAAAAAATCGACGATTATACTGTAAAAATGACTTTTAACAAAAATTATTACCCCTATTTATCAGAGCTAACTTATACAAGACCTTGCCGTATGATGAGCCCTACCTCTGTATCACCAGCCGGTGATGAAAATGCAGAATTTCAAACGCCAATCGGAACCGGCCCTTGGATGATAGAAAGCTGTGAAGACGGTGTACAAACCGTTTTGGTTCCGAATCCCTATTATTGGGGAGAAAAACCAAAAGTAGATAAATTGGTTTTGAAAGTAATAAAAGATGCCGATGCCAGAGTTATGGCTCTTCAAAACGGAGAGGTTGATTTCAGCGCCGAAAGTTTGCAAGCACAGGATATTGAATTATTGGAAGCAAATAATAATATCTCCTTCATGGAAACAAAAGGAAGTCGCGGATTCCATTTAATGTTTAACTATGAAAATAAAGTTTTACAAGATAAAAATATTCGTTTGGCATTAAATTATGCAGTAGATAAAGATGAAATTGCAAACGATTTATTGGATGGAAACGGAATTGCAGCCAAAGGTATGTTTAACGCCTCTGTGGTGCCTTATGTAACCGATGAAAACAGCCCAGGATATGCATATGACCCAAATAAAGCACGCGAGCTTTTAAAGGAAGCCGGATACGAAGATACCAACGGAGATGGATATGTAGATAAAAACGGGCAAAATCTTTCTTTTAAACTCTTGCTCCAGAACACAGAATATCCGGATTTTAAACCGGTTTGCGAATTTTTAAAAGAACAATATAAAGAGGTCGGAATACAAATTGATTTAAACTTAATGGAGCAAAATGCATATTATGATGAAATTTGGACAGGTAAAAACTACGATTTGGTCATTTATCGTACCTATGCCGATGCATGGAATCCACATGGCTTTTTAATGGATATGTATACTTCCAAGGACGGAACCCTTCCTGCTGCATGGAATGATGAAACATTACAAAGTATGATAGACAATGTTCTTATGACTACAGATGAAACGGAAAGACAAAAACAATACGATGATTTATTTACGTATATACAAGAGCAAGCAATCAGTGTTCCTTTATATTATCAAAAAAGCACATTTGGATATAATAAAAAATTAAAAAATGTTTCTCCTGCCAGCACAACTTACCAAGTAGCTAAATTTAACGAAATGGACATAGAAGAATAAGTACAGTTTTATGCTTCCAATCAAATTAATATAAACAATCTTTATAAAACCGAATTTAAAGGAAAGAGAAAATGACTAGAATTCATTTCCTCTTTCCTTTAATGGATAAGCTTATTTACCATAGATAAAAACAACCGCTTTAATTAAGTAACCGGAGAATTTGGAGGAAATTGATACTTTAGATGCTACTCTCAAATATCCATTTTATATTAAATATCACGGATAACGCTCTTTAATTTCCCAATATTTTTCTGCAATATTGTATTTCCTCCAGAGTAAAAAGCCACTACATTCTGGCTTTTGAACAATATATTTCATAGCTAAATCTGACCGATTTATAATGCAAAAATTTGTAAATCCATCAGATAACTCACCTGTATCTCAGCGATTCTTGATTAATCCCTTTGTTGCTCTTCCCCCATCATATTGATTGATCATTTGTAAAAATCGTGCAGAGTTACACTTGTATTTCTCCTTCGCATGTTTGTACATTTCTCTCAGTTCTTTCTCAAAGTTTAAGGCTAACTTTTCGTTCATGGGTCTTTTCTTCTTCAAATCATTGTTTACTTTATTTTTCTGATTACTTAGAAACTAAATCCGATAAAATTAGAACTAAACAAGAATAACGGTTGGGCGACTTTAGATATCTTTCCACATAGTGGTATTACGGAACAAGTTATCGCACAATTTTCATAAAAAAGCTGCATTTCAGAATTGAAATGCAGCTTTTAACTTGGTTGCGGGAGTTTGCACCATAGTTTACCCACGATTTTATTTTATTATATTTACACACCTGTGTTGTTTTTCATCATAATGAATAGTATAATGTTACTTAATTAATATATAATGGTAGGCATAATTTAAATATGATTAAAAAAGTTGGAGAATTCAAAGAAAATGTCATTCAAGCACTAAATTTAGAAATAAAAGAAGGAACTTCTATTTTGTTGGGCGATACAAATATTGAACACATGTTATCTAAGCATAAAGAAATATATTTAAAATATCATCATCACATATCTACAATTTTAGAGTATCCCGACTATGTGGGAAAACACAAAGAAAATGGGTCTATTGAATATGTAAAAGAGTTTATGTTAGATAAAGAATATGTCAAAATAGCCGTAAGAATTTCGACATCTGGAAAATATTTTGCAAGGTCTATGTATGTTTTAAACCATAATCGAGTGAAAAACTTTATTAAGAAAGGAACCCTTGTTCCATTGACAAATAAAAATGAATAATATATAATAAAACCATAATAATAATTAACGGTAAGTTTTAGAGGACGGAACGGGCAGCCGTCGCCTTTATTTTGGAGATGTGGGAATGTCACCCCACCTAAAACTTATTATACAAGAGGGAGAGCAGGATACTGTTTTTCCTCTTCTTTTTTGTTTAAATATACAATCGTTCTTTCATGTGCTGAAAATGTTCTTGCTTTATAACTGTTTCATCTGTATTGGGATACCCCTTGTGTAGTTCCGTGGTAATATATTCATCAAAGAAAGGTTTTAACAGTCGTAAACCTTTACCACTCCGCATACGTCTAAACGCTGTTTGCTCAACTTCTCTTACGCGGCTAGGGTGTACGTTTATAACCTCACTTACTTCTTTTAGTGTTCTGTTGTAGTAATATCTTAATGAAATAATGGTCTGTTGGCGAGCAGTGCAGGTGTCCAGTGCTTCGGTCAATGCTTCTCTTAATAACTCGTTGTCTGTTTTTTCTTCCACGCTCTGCATTACTTGTGTTGCGCTTTCGTCCTCGAGAACATCACACAAATTCAAGTCTTCATCTTCACCCATTGGCACATCAAGGCTGCCGCAATAATTGAGCGGTTCTTTTTTGCTTGTTCTTTGCCCCAGTAATGCGTTTATCGCTGTTTTGAGGTGATATTTTAAGTAACTGTTAAAATTATACTCTTTGTCTGGTTTAAAGGCTTCTACGGCTTTTAAAAAGGCAAAATAACTTTCCTGCGTGAAGTCCTCAAGCGTTACGCCTTTACGTGAACAGAAATCACAACCATAATGAGCATAAGCACGCCCACACATTAAATATAACAGCTTGTACACCTGTAACCATAGTTTTTCCAGTGCCAGCTTGTCGCCTTGTTGTGCTTGTGCTGCCAGTTCTTCATTTGTCATATTTCAACACCCCTAAAATAAAAAGCCCTTGCGTTCGGCTTCCCCTGTTTGTGGGGTACTTACTTACAAGGGCAATATTAATATTGTTTAACCCGCTTGGTTTTCTTGGTAGTAAATGGCTTTTACTTTATTATCCAAAACAAATGCGTCATAGTTAATACGACCTTCCACAAGTGAACCGCTGATTCCTGGCGGGTCTTCATGGATTTTGTAATCTGCCAGCTTTGTTGGTGCCACGGTTGCACATGGGTGAGCAACCATGAATCCGAAGTTTTCAGGCAGTCTGTTTGCTGGTACTTTCACAACAGTTGCGCCGTCTAACATACCAATGACACCCTTTAAACGTAAATCGTTACCGATGTCAGTTTCCATTGTGATATTGGTATCTTGTTTCATAAGTACATATGTTGCAGGTGTAACAAGAATCACTCTGCCTGTTTCTGGTACTTCCGCTTCATCCAAAGCAAGGTTTGCCGCCAGAATTTCGGTATAAATGTTTGTATTATTCAATGCTTTTGCCGCTGGCTTTGTCCCCGCTTTGGTACACATGACGTTATACACATAAGTGTCAACCTCTGGTACAACAACTTCACGAACTTGTCTTTCAAGTGCGGAAGCGGCTTGCAAGTTGCGCACAGTTTCGTCACTGTCCAGTTTATCAATGGCGAATGTAAAAGAACGGTCTTTTGTCAATGTGAATTCTTCTGTTGTAGCTTCTAAGCCTGCAACTTTACCGTAACGACTATTATTTGAGCCTGTGCCTGCTCTGTCATAATCATTCATGGCAGATGTTGTAATTTTATATACTTTGACTGTTTTTGCTCCTGTCCAGTCAAAGTCTTGGTTTGTGATAAGTGATTTTTTGCTTTCTGTTGTGAATTTCTCATCAACGTACTGCAAGAATTTTGTTGCTAAATTGATAGCCAATTAAGACTCTTCCTTTCTCTTATGGAAGCCGCATTGCCTTTCTTATTGCTTCATCATCGTTACCGATTGGTGCGCCTGGTGTCGGACCGCATATTTGTCCAATCTCAACGATTTTCGGGCGCTTGGCTTCCTGTGTTTTTTCTTCAATAAATTTTTCAATAATTTCAACGCTCTTTTGTAATGTTTCTTCGTCTGTGTAAGAGAGTGCGTCTAATAACTCCACAGGTATGTTTTTTTCGTTCAAATATTCTTTAGCAGTCATGCGAAGTTCTCGCTTCTGCAAGTCCTGCTCCCTTTGTTGCCAGTCAGATTCATTTTTTGCTTTTTCTTTTGCAAGGCGTTCCCCTACAATGCGGTTTACATCTTCTTGGCTAAAGGTTTTACCCTCGGTTTCAACAGCCGTTTGCTCTTGAACTTGGTTTGTGTTTTCTTCCATAATAATAACCTCCGTTTTACGTCCTGAGTGGACTAATTTAAAATAAAAAAGGCACAGAAAACCAACATAACATTGATTTCCCATGCCTTGAAGCTAACCTATTGGCGGTACTCTATTAAGTTTTATTATAGCATAAAAACGCTGAAATTACAAGCTGCAAAATGTCATCATTTGTCATCATGCCCTACCTATACGGCTATAAGGTTAGCAAAAGTTAGCATAATGAACCCCTGCCAATGCAGGGAATATTCCGTATGTAGTGCCGCTTTGCTGTCTGTCCCAGGAGCACCCCCGCACCTGCGGGGAATATAATGTTCAAATTCAGATTCATATTCTGCTTTTAGGAGCACCCCTGCTAATGCAGGGAGTATATTATTATTCTGTTCTAAATGTCAACATTTGTCAACATATATCACCTTGCAATCTCAACTTTTTTCAATTCTATGTAAATGTGTTTATACGGCGGGTGTATTTGGCTTTTCTTGACCTTAGCATTTGTTAGCATAGGCTGTAAAAGTTTTAACACCCTGTCCGCTTCCTGCTCCGTCTGATATGTGATTTTAATTTTCATCAGGGAGCACCATTGGAATCAGTCTACGACAATCCCCAATCACACCGCCTATTAGGTTTGTTGTAAAATACAAAGCATCGCCTATCACCTCACGCGAACAAATTCCGTGTGATGCACTATCACTAATTACATCAACAATATCATTAATAAAACTTAAAGTTGTTGTAATACAGTCTACTTGTTCAAATGTTACTTGACTTTTCTCTTTTTCTAGTGTATCATTTGAACTGGTAATTTTATTGTTTCCACAGGTGTTTTTTGAGAGGACTTCACCTGTGGTCTTTTCTTTTTTACTAATGTTTGTACTCATTTTCATTACCTCCATGAAATAAATTGCAATATTCTTGAAAATCTTGTCCCATTTGGAACCCTTGCATAAATGCGTCTTGCCGGGCTTGTCCTACATGTTCTACCATTAAAGCAACAAGTCTGTCATTCTGTTCTGTTGTAAGCGGCAGAGCCTTCAAATATTCGCTTACCTCTTTTGCAGATTTTAAGAACATTTCGCCTTTATCAAGAACAATTCCGAAATCATCTAAATTCAAATCCATTTTATTTTCCCTCCTGTTTCATTGTTAGGTATTCAGCTAATGCATGAACTCTTTTCAATTCTTCATTCGTCAATTGTTTTAAGAGTTTCTTTATTTCCTTTTTATACTTCTTTGTGGCCATACTCTTTGGACTCCTTTACATAAAAATATGTCATTTGTGATAAGACTGTACGCAAATGCGTAGTCTTTTTTATTTCGTTAATCAACTGGCGTATTACCCTTCTAATGCTTTCTTGTTCTGGCGGGTACTTGCTTTGCAGCTTCTTTTCAAGTTTTGCCATGTGCTTACGGCAAAGTTCGTATACTTGGTCTACGGCGTTCTCAGGCACACCCAACGCCCTTAATTCATCTCGTTTCATGGTTAGTCCTCCTCGTAATATTCCATTGTTTGTATGACACCCCCACAGGTGTATACTTCCAGTCCTTCGGTCTGTATGCGGTATATCGAGTTTGATATACAACGCAAGTGCAATTCTATCTGCTCCATTAACTCACAAAGTTTTGCAGCGTGAAAATCATCCATTTTTTAGTTCTCCTTTTCTTATATACTATTTATATCGTTCCAACCATTCATAACGTTACTGATGAATGGTAACCAATGGTATGAATGGTTAATTTATATTAGAGAGTTCTTGAAAAGTTACAAAATTGGGTTGTTTAACACCTATGGTGTACGAATGGTTATAAAAAAACTTGTGCTTGTAACCAGCATTGCCATGCTTTATTCTATCGTGAGTTATGCTGTCATAATCATATAACTGTTTATCCAAAGCTTCTATTTTAGATGTCAAGCCTCTAGGGCTATCCGCTAAAGATATATTACATATCGCCTTTCCCGCTTCCAGTAAATCGGACATAGTGCCGCCCCAACCTGTCGGGTTTTGCATAAGTAGAGTTTTTATGGTTATCACAATTGGGTTGTTGTTGTAATCCTGAAATGCTTGCTGTGCTCGAACCGTTGCAGAATCCCCCATTACACACCATTTGTATTGGTTTTTGTCAAATTCCAGTATTGTTTCACTGCTTTCAATATCCCTACCTGTGATTGAAAGGGTGGTTTTGGTGTCTTCTCTTTTTTCTCGTGAAAGCACCATTGCCGTATCTACTGCGCCCATAATACCGTTAGTTCCTGAAATACGGTTGAATGGGTCTGTATCGTCCGACATTTTTCGTAAGTGGTGAACTAAGAGCAAACAAATGTTATGACGGTCTGCAAACCTTTTCAAGCACGCTGTTTCTCTATAATCGGCACTGTACTGATTTTCTTTTCCGCTTGAAGGGGAACGAACTTTTTGCAGTGTGTCAATCACAATTAAACCAGTTTCTTTATGTGATTTCATATAATGTTCCAGTTGTTCCATTAAGCCGTTACCTATGTCAAGCGCAGAAATAGCATAATCAAAATTCTGGGGCGCTCGCTTTCCCGCTAAAACTTTATTCATTCTATCTTTAAGCCTGCGTTCGCTATCTTCTAAAGCTAAGTATAAGCAGCCTTTTTTTACTGTTTGATGATTCAAGAATGATTCCCCAGCCGCTACCGACAAACACAAATCAAGTACAAACCAACTCTTGCCGTATTTTGGCGGAGAAGCCAGCAAGGAAAGTCCCTGCGGTATCATATCCACAACTACAAAAGTAATATCGGGTATTTCTTTCACCTGTAAAACTTCTGCGGGTATGGTGTCAAGAACATGCTTAGTTTTGTCATCATCCCCAATACTAACGTTGAACACTTCTTGTGGACTTTTCCTAGGGTTGTACACCTCAGTACAGCAGTCAATCGAATTTTGTATTGTAATTGCACCGTATGTAGTGCCATTTTGTTTTCTATCCCATTTGTCACGCATTAAACCAGACGAACGGAATAGCCTATCCATTTGCATATGGTCTTTGCCTGTATAGAAAGCAAGCATATTACATAGCGCAATATCGGCTTCACTTTGCGACTTGTACAGCCCTTGCCAGTCACCTTGATACAGCTTTGTAAATGTACTGCCGTTCTTTGCTTTTTCTGCAATTTCCAACAACTTGCTATCCTCTAACGAAACGGCTGTTGTGCTTGTCTGTACTGGCTTATTTTGTTTCTTTGGTGTAATTTCTTCATACAATGCGTTTATAGCTTCCTGTGCTTCTCTAAGCGGTCTTGTTAAGCCGTATTCTTTACCTGTCACAGTGAAGAATCTTCCACAATCATACATTTCAGCTTCTGGGCGTTTAATTGCTTTGCCTGGTAATTCTCCTTCGCAAATAATATGAACGCCTGTGCCGCTTGGGCTGTATTCAACGTAACTGTTGAAACGAGCAACCCATGTTGAAACCCATTCATTAAGCACACCATTTTCAATGCAGTTATCAAAATCAATTCCGACAAATCCGTCTTTGTGGAATTCAAACCCGATACCGTCATATTTCCCTGTATTCAGAGCAGCCACAGCCTCTTCAAACCTTCCCCATGTTTGGGGTTGTCCTGCCTTTGCGCGTTCTCCTGTATTTGGGTTATATGGTATTTTTGTTTTGCGCCCGTCTTTGTGCTCAATCTTATATGTTACCCACCTGGGAAACGCTTTCAATTGTTCTGGTACATTTGCATACTGCAAGTTTCCGCCACCTTATCTCTTTGCTGTCTTTTAAATTCGTTAAACAAAATACGGGCCACTTCATTAACAGGAATGTCTGCATATTCTTTTTCAATGGCCACTGGGTCACCGTCTATAATACGGTATGTGACTGCTATTGGTAATTTCATTGTTCCTCTTCTCCTCCGTTGACTATTCGATGATGTCTTGTACTGCTACGCCTAGTGCTTTGGCGATTTTTCCAATGGTAGCGATTTTTACGCCTTGACCTTCCCATGCTCGTTTAAATGCTGGGTATGAAATTTGTGCTTTTTCTGCCAGTTCTTTCGGATTGATTAAAAGTTCCGCCATTGTAAATTCAAGTTTTGTTTTGTTGATTACCATTTTATCACCCCCTTTATTGATTACGGAGCACAAATGTGTTATAATATGTGAGAAAGTTTTTATAAATTCACTTTTGTGCACCTCTATAGTATCACACATAAGTGCACTTGTCAAGCACATATGTGCATTTAATTTGGAGGAAATTTTTACAATGTTTTATGATGTTTTTAGTAAGGTTTGTACAGAAAAAAAAATGTCAATGTCTTCTGTACTAGATAAAGCGGGACTTAGTCGTGGAAATTTAGCAAGATGGAAATCAGGGATTAACCCTAAACTTGAAACTATTATTAGTATTGCAGATATTTTGCAAATCCCTCCCGCATGGCTACTGTCTGAGGAAATTGCAAAAAAATCAAAAAAAAATCAAGTCGATATTGAAAATATCTTACTTGGTAAGACGCAAACATCTCCCGAGGGGAAAACTTTAAATGAGATTATACAAGAGGAATCAGAAAATCAAAATCAAGCAGCTGTGGACGCTTATTTAGTTGAAATAAAAAAGAATTTATCGGCTCTTACCGAACAAGGTATGAAAAAAGCAGTAGAAAGCGTGGAATTAATCGCAAAAATCCCCGAATATCAAAAAGAAACCACCACCCCCGACGAAGAACGAACAACGAGCGAACAACGAGAAAAGGAAGAATAAAGCCGTGAGAGAGCCATGAAAATAAAGAATGAAGCGAGAACGAAGCGTGAGAAACCAGACAAAACAAAATATTGTGGGGTAATGTTTCAGACCCTCATCATTCTATGACTGGGCGAATCGCCACCCCATACATTAAGGTACGGAATTGAATTCCTCTCCCAAAATAACAGAACTCTGTAACAAGGAGGTGCAGCCATGCAAAGAGCAGTTATATATGCCCGCTATTCATCGGACAAGCAGACAGAGGATAGCATAGAAGCCCAGCTACGAGCCTGTAGAGAGTACGCAAGCAATAAGCAATATCAAATCATAGATACGTACATTGATGAAGCGGTAAGCGGCAAGACGGCCAATAGAACGCAGTACCAAAAGTTATTGCGGGATTGTGAAAAGGATAAGTTTGAAATTATTCTGATTCATAAGTATGACCGTATCGCAAGAAATCTGCTGGAGCATGTAACCCTTGAACAGAAGTTGAAAGCAAAGAACATTTTATTGATTGCCACGGCGCAGGACTTCGGCTTGTCCAATGAGGCTAAAATCATGCGTTCCCTTGTGTGGAGTATGTCCGAGTATTACAATGACAACTTGGCACAAGAAACAAAGAAGGGACTAAAAGAAACTGCTTTAAAAGGATTGCATACAGGCGGCTGCCCTCCCTTTGGCTATGACGTGGTAAACCAAAAGTATGTTATTAACGACTTTGAAGCTATATTTGTACGCAAAATCTTTGATTGTGCAAGCAAAAGAATTGGGTTTGTTGACATTATCAAAGAAATGGAAGATTGCGGCGTAAAGGGCAAGCGTGGAAAGCCGATAAAGTACCCACAGATATATGAAATGCTTCGTAATGAAAAATACACAGGTACATTCATTTACAGCCCTGACGAGGAAAAGAACCGCGCTAACAGACGAAGCAAACCCAATGCCATAAGAATTGAAAACGCAATGCCCCAAATTATAAGCAAAGAACAGTTTCAGGAGGTGCAAGAAATTATGACAGAAAGAAAGCAAACAGGAAAAACAAAATATTTGTGCAGCGGTCTTGTATATTGCCGTTGTGGTGCTAAAATGCACGCAGTTAAGTCAAAAAGAAAAGGACATGAATATTTATATTACAATTGTTCTAAGCACTGCGGCGCTCCTGTGGTTCATATGGAAGTTGTGGACAATGCTGCAAAAGATTATTTGCATGAATTATTAAGCAAAGAAACGCAAAAAGAAGTTTCTACAGCTATGCAGTTATATCAAATTTATACAGATGACACAGAAAAAGACTTTATGAAAACAATTAATAAAAAGGTCCGTGAAAAAGAAAAACGCTATAACAATTTAATGGACACACTGGCAAGCGGTGCAGTCAATCAAACTGTTATAGCGGATATTACAAATGAAATGGAAGTATTAAAATCGGAAATAGAATCATTGAAATGCCGAAAACCACCAAAAGATTTTACTTTTGATTACGTTTCTCAATGGTTGGAGGCTTTGAAAGCAAATCCAGATGAAAAAGCCATTCATTTGTTAATTGAACGTATTGACGTAAAAAGCACAACGGACATCAGAATAACAAGTACTCTGACATCCGTCGTAGGAAAACTTGGTTGCGGGAGCTGGATTTGAACCAACGACCTTCGGGTTATGAGCCCGACGAGCTACCGAACTGCTCCATCCCGCGATATTTAATTGTGCCATTACGTTAGGCGCAATTAGTATTATATATGAATATATAGTATAAGTCAATAGAAAATCTTAATATCTTTTAAAAATCGTATTACAATATTCTATCTTTAACTAATCAAAGTACTAAAATCAACTTATTATTTCTTCTTTTTACGCACCACCAGAACTATAATAACGATTCCAATCATGCAAACGCCTAAACCACCTACTATTATATACACAAAATAAGAAGGCATTTGATTCCCAACAATATATAAATTTCTATCACCGTAAAATATGGTATCTGTATGTAACGTTTCGTCATCAATACCTTCTTCGGTAGTTTGTTTGGCTAATCCACTTGTTTTACCCCGACCGGAAGTGCTGCTTTTACTGTTACTTTCTTCTTTTATTTTTTCACCACGTGTCACATTTACTGTATATTGGCTTTTATTCTTTTTATCTGAAGATGTAACAGTAATAATAAACTGTGTCGTAGAACCTTGTTTTCCTAAATTCTTTCTGTTTACTCTTGCAGTTCCTCCATCAGCAGCTTCTAATTCAAATAATATTTGTTCTACTTCCGGTCCTACTTGCAAAGAATATTCCTGAATATAAGGATCAAACTCTGGTTCTAGCGTTCCTTGACTTGGAACCAGTTTTGTTAAAACAGCCTCTTTTGTAAACTCAGGCGTTATGCGGAATACAGAAGTAAGGCTGGAAACAGACGGCAGCTGTTTTGCAGTCCAATCTACCACTTGATCAATTTGAGCTGAAACTGATGTCTCTCCAAAAATTGCATCATCATTGACGCGGAATATTAATGTCATACATTCACCGGTCAATTGCGGGGCTGCTGTTCCGTCACAAACGTAAATTCCTGTCATAGTATCTCCAGCTATATGGTAGCGGAAGGTACCGCTTTCAATCTGCGATGATGTATCCACTCTTTTTAAGGTAAGTTTTGAAGAATCATATTCTACGTTTAATCGAAACCCCGCAATGGATTCATTCATGCCCAATTCGTTGGCAGTCACCGTAATACGAATTTCATCATTCATCAAAACATCTTCCTTTGATGCAGTAAAGGAGAAATAATCTTCCGTATCTTGCGCAAAGACATAACAAGGACTTATCAGCATTATTGTATAGATGAACAAAGCAAATGATATTGCCGCAAACTTTTTCACACCGGTCCTCCTTTATTATCAATAGAAATTGTGAATTAGAATATTTTACTACAATGGATGATATATTAGAGGACTACATCGAAAATATTCACATAATCATCGCATAGAATTCACAGTTTCAATATATTATTTGTTATAATGGTAAAATTGAAGATGAATATAAAAAGAAAAGGGGTATACTATGCTTTTTCGCGCCTCAACAGCTCCCGAAATATTTAATATGTTTTTTTGGAATATTATTATCGTAAGTGCTTATCACTTTATCATATTTGCAATTTGCGTAAAGTTACCTCAATCATCATTTGATGAAAATAAATCAAGATATCAAATGAAGAAATTTGAGAGAAACGGAAAATTTTATAAACAAACATTAAAAATAAATGTATGGAAAGAGCATGTACCGCAATTTACAGGAAAAGACGGTTTTTCCAAAGAGCACATGTCAAACAATGTTTCAGTTGAATATCTAAATGAATTTATTGCAGAAACTTGCAGGGCCGAATGGACGCATGAAACACAGGGTCTTTCCATTATCTTTACATTTTTAGCAAATCCTCCGGGATACAGCTTATTCTTTACTTTTTTTGTTTTACTAATCAATATGCCCTGCACTGCAATTCAACGCTATAACCGCTTCCGTTTACAAACTTTAAGAAAGCGATTAATCCGAACAGGGTCCATGCTTCCTTCTATGGCATCTGCATAATAAATCTAAAAGATTATGGATATCCATGTCAAACTTTTGTTGCTTTTAACTTAAATTCTTAAATTATTTTATAACATAGATAAATAAGCCAAAGTACGGGCAAACCATTGACTTTCTTCTATGTCTATCTTATAATAAAACCTATAAGCAAAGTAAGAGTTCTGTAGTAGAAAAACACTATAGTGCTCTTTTTTGGTTATAACTACATATTTACGGAAGGAAGTGAACGGAGTTATTCCTTGACTCTTATGGACGAGGTGAAATCTATGTGCAAAGTTCCTGAGATGTTTGGAGCGCTGGTATTTAATGATGATATTATGCGTGCCAGATTGCCAAAAGAGATTTATAAATCTTTAAAAAAGACCCGTGAAGACGGATTACCACTTGATATTCACGTGGCCAATTCTGTCGCAAATGCTATGAAAAATTGGGCCTTGGAACATGGTGCAACACACTACACACACTGGTTCCAGCCAATGACCGGTATTACTGCCGAAAAGCATGACAGCTTTTTGACTCCTATTGATAACAGTAAAGTCATTATGGAGTTCTCCGGCAAAGAACTGATTAAAGGTGAACCGGATGCTTCCAGTTTTCCGTCCGGCGGTTTACGCGCTACCTTTGAGGCACGCGGTTATACTGCTTGGGACCCAACTTCAAATGCGTTTATCAAAGACGGCTCTTTATGTATACCAACCGCATTTTGCTCCTATGGAGGAGAAGCTTTAGACAAAAAAACACCATTGCTGCGTTCAATGGATGTTATTGATAAGCAAGCAATGCGTATTTTAAATCTATTTGGCAATCCAACCGGCGCAAAGCATGTATTAACGACTGTAGGCGCCGAACAGGAATATTTTTTAATTGACAAATCTGTTTATAATCAACGGAAAGACCTTTTGTATACCGGTCGAACTCTTTTGGGAGCCAGGCCACCAAAAGGTCAGGAACTGGAAGACCATTACTTTGGTGTAATTAAACCAAGAGTTTCCGCTTACATGAAAGATTTAGATGAAGAACTTTGGAAACTTGGTATTCCATCTAAAACAAAGCACAATGAGGCAGCTCCCGGTCAACATGAAATGGCTCCGTTGTTCACAACCAGTAATGTCGCAACCGACCATAATCAATTAATTATGGAGGTTATGAAAAGAATTGCTGCAAAACATAATCTTGCATGTTTGCTGCACGAAAAACCATTTAAAGGTGTAAACGGCAGCGGAAAACACAATAACTGGTCTATGGCCACAGATACCGGCGTAAATTTATTAGAGCCGGGAGCATCTCCAAGAGACAATGCGCAATTCTTACTATTCTTAGTGGCAATCATCAAAGCTGTTGATGAACACCAAGATTTAATTCGACTTTCTGCGGCTTCTGCCGGAAATGATCACCGTTTGGGTTCTAACGAAGCCCCACCTGCTATTATTTCAATCTTTTTGGGAGATGAATTAACCGAAATTCTACAATGTATTGAAGATGGCAGCGTATATCAAGCACAAAAAACTTCCTACATGGAAGTAGGTGTGGATGGGCTTCCCTCTTTTGCAAAAGATACTACGGACAGAAATCGAACTTCTCCGTTTGCCTTTACCGGCAACAAGTTTGAGTTTAGAATGTTAGGATCTTCTGCATCTATTGCCTGCACAAACTTTATTTTAAACACCGCAATCGGCGATGTTCTTTGTGAATTTGCAGATGAATTGGAACAAGCAGACGATTTTCAATCTGCATTGAGTGATTTGGTCCGTACGACCATCAAAAATCACAAACGTATCATTTTCAATGGCAACAATTACTCTGAAGAGTGGGTAAAAGAAGCAGAAAAACGCGGATTGTTAAATTTACCTTCCGTTGCTGATGCTGTGCCATATTACATTCATCAGCAAAACATCGAGCTTTTTGAAAAACACGGTGTCCTTTCTGAAATGGAGATACGTTCTCGCTATGAAATCACCCTCGAGAACTACTTCAAACAGATTCACATAGAAGCCTTAACTATGATTGACATGGTTAAGCGGGATATTACTCCGGCGGTATGTGCATACATAAAAGATTTGAGTGAGGCTGCTCTTGCAAAAAAACAGCTAAACTTAGACTTAAACTGCCAGCTGGAAGAATCCCTATTAAAAGACCTTTCCGACCTTTCCTATGCTTTGTTCCAGAATTGCAAAAAGCTGGAAGAGAATGTAGAAATGGCCGAAAAGATTACCGATGTGAAGGACGCAGCATACGCTTACAGAAATGCTGTTTTCATGCAAATGGAAGCTACTCGCTCCATTGCAGACAGACTTGAAGGTATGGTGGGCGACAAATATTGGCCGTTTCCATCATATGGCAGACTATTATTTAGCGTAAAGTAATCGTTTTGTTTTTGCGACTACATATGTGTAAGCATATGTATAAACAAAAATGCATTACACAATTTTGTTTGGAGGTAGAAAACTATGGAAATTTCAGCAATAGATACCATGTGGGTTCTATTCGGAACTATGTTTATTTTCTTTATGCATAGTGGTTTCGCATTGCTAGAAACCGGTTTCTCAAGAGTTAAAAATTCAAGCACAGCTTGGATTGATAACTTGCTAGACTTTGCCATTGCTTCCCTTGTTTTCTGGGCATTCGGCTATGGTATTATGTTTGGTAACAGTAATCCATTTATTGGTGAGTTTAACTTTGTAGCTATGCACAGCTATCCGGATATCAATCCAACAATTCCTAGCTATGCAAATGTTATGTTCCACGGTGCTATTTGTGCTACAACCGCAGCGGTTGTTTCCGGAGCTATGCTGGAAAGAGTTAACTTTAAATCATTCCTCATTTACAGTACTATCATCAGTGGTTTTGTATACCCTGTTGCTGGTCACTGGGCATGGGGCGGCGGCTGGCTTGCAGACTTGGGCTTCCATGACTTTGCAGGTTCCGCATCTGTTCACGGTCTTGGCGGTATCATCGCTCTTGTTGGTGCTGCTATTCTTGGCCCACGTATTGGTAAATACGACAAAAACAAAAAATCCAGAGAAATGCCAGCTCATTCTCTTACATTAGCAGGTATGGGTACATTCGTTCTATGGTTCGGTTGGTTCGCCTTTAACGGCTGCTCCACCATTGTTGCAGATTCAGATACCATGGTAACAGCATCTAATGTATTCCTATCCTCTAACATTGCAGCTGCAGCTTCTACAGTAACAGTTCTATTTATTACTTGGATTAAATACAAAAAACCAAGCGTTTCCATGATGTTAAACGCACCTTTGGCAGGTCTGGTAGCTATTACAGCTGGCTGCGACCAAATTGAGCCATGGGGAGCTTTCTGCATCGGTGTAATCGTATCATTCGTAATGGTATTCGGTATTGAATTGGTTGACAAAGTATTTAAAGTTGACGATCCGGTTGGTGCTGTTGGTCTACACTGCTTCTGTGGTGCAGCCGGTACTATCTTAACTGGTTTATTCTCTACTGAAAGTGGCGTATTCTACGGCCATGGCTGGCAATTCTTCGGCGTTCAATGCCTAGGTATTGCTGCTATCTTGGCATGGGGTGCTGCTGTTATGGCTATTGTGTTCTTCGTATTGAAATACACAATGGGTCTACGTGCTCATAAAGAAGAAGAAATTGCTGGTCTTGACCGTGCTGACTTCAATCTTGTTGAGACTTCTTACCAAGAATTTATGCAAATTCAAATCGATCCACTTGAGGAAAAATTTACTCCTGTTACAACATTCGATCGTACTCCAATTAAGAAAGACGAAGAATAATTTTTCTTCTTGGAGGTTGCAGCCGGTTGTTCGATAGGGTGACGAGCAACTAAATGCTCGGAAAAAGCCAATTATCAAATGATAATTGGCTTTTTCCTTTTTTATATACATACGTCCCCACATACCTGCTATTTTAAATACTCCAAAAAAGGCAACGTAAAACATTTACGTTGCCTTTTTTATTAAAATCAACAGAGTGATATCTTAATAAAAAATATAAGAAATATCTTGACTTAGAGTAAACTCCAATTTATATAATGTAAATATAAAAGAGGAGATGAGATAATGACGATTACAGAAGTAGCAGAAAAATATCATATCAGTCAGAATCCCCTGCGTTATTATGAACAGATAAAAATAATACCGGAAGTTACAAGAACCGCTGGCGGTATACGCAACTATCAGTAAGGGATTTGAAATAGGTAGAGTTGGAAATTTGCATGAGAAATGCCGGCCTGCCTATTGAGGTAATGATTGCATATGTGAACTTATTTCAACAAGGAGACACGACCAAAAATAAAGCACGCTTCCCATTTGGGAAGCGTGCTTTATTGCGACCAGACCTATAAGCCGAGTTCTGTCGTGAACAGTCATCTATCTTGGCCGGGTGTTGCCACCACGGCTCATGCCACCTTCTCGAAACGCGCCGGGCAAGCGCTATCTTGTTTCTCTGCGGTGTTGCTCCGAATAGGGTTTACATAGCCGTATAGTCTCCTACACGCTGGTGAGCTCTTACCTCGCCTTTCCATCCTTACCACGGTAAAACCGGGCGGTATCTCTCTGTTGCACTATCCCTAGGGTCGCCCCCGGCGGCCGTTAGCCGTTATTCTGCCCTGCGGAGCTCGGACTTTCCTCAGGTACACCCTTTCGAGTTATACCCGCGACTGTTCAGTCTGCTCGCAACGTTTATTTTATAAGATTTCTTTACTGCTGTCAATAGAGAAATATTCTTACATTTTTCTATATTTCTTTACTTTACGCATCTTTTTCTTTTTACTTTTATAAAGCAGTGTAAGTGTAATGTAAACAATCAGAAGAACGCCAATAATACTTGCAATAATAATGAACCAAAGAGAACTAAAAATATCTTTCATTACACTTCCAATTTGCAGCAATTGACTTTTTTCCATAGATTCCGCTGCCACTAAGTTAATCGTGGTCAATTCTTGATTCGCATAACTGAGTGTAGCAGTACCAATGACATCTCCCTTTTTTACGGGTGCTTCTACCTTTTCCGGTAAATTTGTAGTCATCATTACACTGCTGGGATCAACATCGGACGGTAAAATGGTGGAGAAATCTTTTTCGGGCGACAGCAACAATCTGTCTTGATTCCAAACATAGTCTATTTTCACTTCCGCAACCGTATCTGTACTTTTCAGAATGTCCTTTTGCTCCAAAGTCGTGAAAGCCCAACGGTACAAATTTTTAGAATCTATCATCTCTCCGCGTTCTTCTATTTCTTTTCCATTGGCATCTACGGAAGGAGCCCCAAGTGCCACACATATATAAGTATAGCCATCATATATCGCACTGGAAACCAAACAATAACCGGCCTGATCATGAGAGCCTGTTTTAATACCTTTTGCATATTGATAATAATATGGATTATCCGCTGTATTTTCTGAAATCATCTTATTGGTAGTATATACTGTTCTTGATTTTGCGCTTTTATTCGTAGCAGGTAAAGTATAATAAGTTTGAGAGGTAATATCTGAAAAATGGGGTAATGTCAATGCATATTTTGTAATTTGATATAAATCAGAAGCAGTGGTGTAATGTTCATTATCGTGTAATCCGTGTGGATTGTTAAAATGTGTATTGCTTAATCCAAGTTCAGCTGCCTTATCATTCATCATTTGCACAAAATTTTTGACAGCTTCATCTCCCGTTGCACCTGTTTCTAATCCACCCACATATTCTGCAAGTACTAAAGAAGCATCATTTCCCGAAGGCACCATCATCAAATTCAACAGTTGCAGTGCTGTTAATTCTTCACCTGTAATAACGCCCGCCATAGAACTTCCTGTGCCTGTTAATGTTGGCTCAATATAGTCACTAACTGTAATTTTTGTCCCCTCTAAGTCACTGATATGCTCTGCTGCCACAATATACGTCATAATTTTGGTACAAGAGGCCGGTTCTAACCGTAAATCCGCATCCTTTTCATAAACTACAGTATCCGTGTCTAGGTTAGCCATATAAATTCCTTTGGATTTTGTTTCAAAATCAATATTAAATACCGCAGCTGAAGCAGATAATGCAGGTATCATCATGAAAACAACAAACAGAAATGCGATGCATGGAACTATCTTTTTTTTCATGGAAATTTTGCCTCCGTTATGATATGATGATTATAATCAAATTGAATAAAAAACATGTCGAAATTTCATCTAAAATTAAGTATACCAGTTCCTTTTCTAAATGAAAAGGGATTTTTCAGATTGTTAACAAATTGGAACAAATTTCAGGATAAGGAGGGTCCGTGTGATTTACATTACCGGAAATACGCATGGAGATATCAATCGTTTTGAAACAGAACAGACCAAAAAATTTACTTCCGAAGACTATCTCATCATTTGCGGTGACTTTGGCTTCATCTGGAACGGTGGAAAAAAGGAAGAAAAACAGCTGGAACGATTAAGTCAAAAACCATATACCATCTTATTCGTGGATGGTACCCATGAAAATTTTGATTTACTAAACGCTTATCCTACCAAACGATGGAACCAAGGAACAGTACACGAGATACGTCCCAATATTCTTCATCTAATGCGCGGAGAAATATTTGAAATAGAGGGACACAGCATTTTCGCCTTTGGCGGCGGAGAAACAGAAGAAAAAGAAGTCTATATGGAAACCGGCAGATGGTGGCCCGAAGAAATGCCAACCCGTCAAGAAATGATTGCAGGGGCAAAACATTTGTTTAATCATCAGTTGACAGTAGACTATATTATTACTCATGAGCCATGCCCAAACCATGTAGTGTTCGGCATGAGGCAAGATATTCATCGTTCTGCTTTGCACGCCTTTTTCGAGGAAATTCTCGTGCAAGTGACATACAAACAGTGGTTTTTTGGAGCACAACATGTTGACCGTGCTATGAACAATCGTCATATTGCGGTATTTGAACAAATCGTAGCACTGGATTCCCTGACCCTCTCTTCCCCCAAACGTGGCACCCGCAGAAAAAATGACAGAAAGGAGCCTGATATGATGAAAATACTCCATACCTCTGACTGGCATCTCGGAAAAATGATTTATGGACGTTCTCTACTCCAAGACCAAGCACACTTTCTCAAAGAAATATTCCTTCCCACTGTGCAAAAAGAGCAGCCCGATTGTGTAATATTAGCAGGAGATATTTTTGACAGACAAATTGCACCTGTAGAAGCAATTCGTATGTTTGACAAAGTGTTAACTGAAATGAGCCGGCTCCAAATCCCCTTTGCTGTCATTTCAGGAAATCATGATGGCGCCGACCGTATTGCAGTGGGAGCTTCCATGCTGCGCAGCAGCGGTATCTACATTGCTACCAAATTAGAAGACGTGTTTTCCCCTGTGGTACTTACAAAGGGAAGCGAAACATTGCATCTGTATTTGCTTCCCTACATAGAACCTGCTGACGTACGTCAATATTTTCAAGATGAATCCATTCAAGGATTTCCCATGGCATATCAAGCAGTACTTTCCGCCATACAAGACAATATGGACCAAAATGCAATTAACATCTTGGTAGGTCATTGTTTTGCTGCCGGAAGCCAAACATGTGATTCCGAAAGCGCCATTTACGTAGGCGGCAGCGGAGAAGTCCCGCCTTCTTTGTTTCAAAGTTTTGATTATACTGCTTTGGGACATCTGCATGGCCCCCAACGCGTGGGTGAATACGGACGTTATTGCGGTTCGCCTTTAAAGTATTCGTTTGATGAAGAACATCACAAAAAATCGCTTACACTGCTGGATATTACAAAACAAAGCAATACCATAACTTTACTTCCTATCTCAACCTTGCGTGATATGCGTACGGTAACAGGAACACTGGAGGAATTAATTACTCTTGGCAAAACAACTCCGTCTGAGGACTATTTGGCCGTGGAGCTTACCAATGATACTCCTGTTTATATGCCATTGGAACAACTTCGCCCCTATTTTCCCAATGTGCTTTCCGTACATTGCAATTGGCTGCACACAGAATTATCAGGGGAACAAAAAATGTTGCGTCAAACGATACAAAACCGCACCATCAATGAAATGACCGTATTTTCACAATTCTTGCAGCAGATTTGCGGTACAGAACCTACCAAGGAAGATGAAGCATTATTTCAAACACTCTTCACAGAATTAAAAGAGGAACAAGCCAATTCATAATATAGAAAACAGAATAGAAAATGTAACAATATGATTCAGAAGGGAGGTTCGTATTAGTTATGAAACCCATTTCCATTACCATGCAAGGCTTCGGCTCTTATATTCAATCTACAACCATTGATTTTTCTTCGTTGGGAGAAAATCCTATCTTTTTAATTACCGGCTCCACGGGAGGCGGAAAAACAACCATTCTGGACGCTATGTGCTTTGCTCTATATTGCAAAGCAACAGGAGGACGCAGAAGTTGGTCCAGTATGCGCAGCACTGCTGCAGATGATGCCTTGAGTACCTCTGTTGATTTCTCCTTTCAGTTAGGCAGTGAAGTCTACCGCTTTTATCGTTCACAGTCTGTATATTATGTAAGAGGAAGCGGCAGACGAGATATCAGGGAAGAACACATTTGTTATCGCCTCACTGATGGCTTGCCCACCGATAAACAGGCTCAATGGGAACTGCTGGTCAGCGGCAGTGAAACCAAAGTGCGCGACTATGCACAGCGATTGCTTGGACTGACCTGCGAACAATTTTCTCAAGTGATTGTATTGCCGCAAGGGGATTTTCTAAAACTGCTCCGTGCCAATTCCAACGGTAAAGCAGAAATTTTGCAAACATTGTTTGCCACACAGATGTGGTCAAAAATTACAGATAAAATGAAACAGCATGCGAACATGCTATCGAAAGAGGTGGGAGAATTATATGCCACAAAAACCGCTTTATTAGAGCGCGAAGAAGCAGAAACTATGGAGGCATTGGAAGAAAAATGTATTCAGAGCAACTCTGCTTTATGTGCTTCTCAAACGGAATTAAAACAACTGCAAAAAACAGTAAAAGATACCTTGGAACAATTGAACCAAGCAAAAGAATTACAGCAAAAAATCATACAAAAAAAAGAATTGGAACGGAAACAAAGCAATCTGCATGATTACGCTCCAACTATAGAGAAAAAAAAGAAACTTCTTTCTTTTGCAAAGCAAATCGAACAAATATATCCATATTGGCAAAATTATCAAACTGCAAAAAAGGCTTCTATAGAAAAACGTACAGCCTATCAAACTGCGCAACAAACATTTGGACAAGCACAATTGTATCAAAAGCAACTGGAAGAACAGCAAGAGAATGTTTTGAAGCAAAAGGAACAAATGGTTCAGCTGGAAAAAATCCTTCCTGATTTGGAACGAAGCATACAAGCACTCAAACGAATTGACGCTCTGAATATTCAGCAAAAAGAAATACAAGAAATAATTGAAAAAAAGGATACAGAGCAATCTCAAATACAACTGCAAATAACTCAGATAGAAGAACGAATGCAAAAAGGGATTCTATATCTGCAATCCATCGACACAGAATATCAGCGATTACCCGAATACAAAGAACAACTGCTTATCTTACAAACATATGAACAGCAATATCTTACATGGTCTCAAATCAAAACAGAACATGAAAAAGCAAAACAAGTATTTGACTCTTCCTTTGCTATCAAACAGGAAAAAGAACATATCATTGCACAAAAACAAGAGCAAGTATCACACATACAAACAGCTGTTTTAGAGCAAACAGCCCTGGTAATGGCACAGGAGCTACAGGAAAATAAGCCATGTCCCGTATGCGGCTCCCTTCATCACCCTGCACCGGCTGTACAAAGCAGTTCAGAATCAACAGACGCTGCACAACTTTCTGCTCTCAGAGAAGAATTAGAGCAATTGCAAACAGACTATCGACAATATTTGCAAACATTCAGCCATGCACAAGCTGTATTGGACGAGAAAACAAATCAATTGAAAACTGCTTTAGAAGTATGTCAAGAAATTCCTACCGATTATGAGCATTTACAAATACAAATAAAGGAACAAGCAGAGCAGGTACAGAAATCAGAAGCATTGATTGCAACACGAAAAAAATCAGAAGAACGTTTGCAGAAATTATCAGATGAACAATCCCGTTTAAAAGAAACCTACGAACAGAAAAAAGAAGAAATTGCGTTTCATCAGCAACAATTGGCAGTCATTGAAGCTTCTATGAAAGAATTAAACAGCTCCATACAACTTCCAGACGGTATCGTAAATGCAGAAAAAGAATGGAACACTACGCAACACACATTAAAACAACTGAAGGAAAAAACTGCCCTTTGGGATACAAAATGGATGGAAACGTGTTCTCAAATAGCTGTAGAGAAAGCAAACTTGGAACATGCCGCCTCTGTTCAAGCTGAAGCCATAGCAACAGAGGAGAAAAGCAAACAGGTATTCACAAAACAACTGGAAACTGTTGAAAATATGCTAAATATCAATATAGATTCCGATTTAGAGCCTCTGCGCATGTCTGTACAAGAAATGCAGGAATTAGAACATACGATTCAAGATTACACCACACAGGTGCAAACAATTCTGCAGCAACTGCAGCAACTGACCATACAATTGCAGGGACAAGCTGAACCTAACATTGTCCCTTTGGAAACAGAATATATACAATTACAACAGCAACATGATGCACTATCTCTGAAAATTGGCGCCCAGACACAGCAACTGGAAAACTCGCAAAAAGCGCTCGCGCAGCTACAAGAAATTACCAGCAACAGCAAAGAAACAGAAGCACAATACGAACAAGCGAGCCGCCTATATCAATTATTGTCAGGTGGTAACCCCAAAAAGATTCCATTGCAGCAATTTATACTCGGAATTATGTTGGACGATATATTAACTTATGCTAACGAGTTCTTTTCTCTTCTCAGCCGTGGCCGCTACAGTTTAAGACGCTTAGAAGGCTCTGCCGGAGGAAATGCCAAAAGCGGACTGGATTTAGAGGTATTAGACGGCTTTACAGGAGCCCCCAGGTCCATAGAAACCCTCTCAGGCGGAGAACAATTTCTCGCCTCCTTGTCTCTAGCATTTGGTCTCTCCGATGTGGTACAATCTTATTCCGGAAGTGTCCGTTTAGATTCCATCTTTATTGATGAAGGATTCGGTTCTCTGGATCAAGATACTTTAGATACTGCCATGAAAGCATTGTCACAAATTCAAAAAATGGGACGTACCGTAGGAATTATTTCTCATGTCAGTGAGTTAAAAAATCGTATTGCCACCCAAGTTCAGGTGCACCCTTCCAAAAATGGCGGAAGCAGTATTACAATGATAAAAGATGCATAATAAAATAAAACAAATAAAAAGAGAAGATACATAGTATCTTCTTTTTTTACTGTGATAAATTCAATGAATAATAATTCGACTGAAGCAAAAATTAAGTACATGAAAACATTTGAAAATAAAAAAAGAAGGCTGGAATAAACCAACCTTCTTTTTTATCAGTAAGTAAAATTATTTTACTTCTACTTCTGCGCCAGCTTCTTTTAGTTTAGCTGCCATTGCATCAGCGTCATCTTTGGAAACGCCTTCTTTAACAGCTTTTGGTGCGCCGTCAACAAGCTCTTTTGCTTCTTTTAGGCCAAGACCAGTAACTTCTCTAACAACTTTAATAACGTTGATTTTGTTTGCGCCAGCAGCTTTCAAAACAACATCAAATTCTGTTTTCTCTTCGCCAGCTGGAGCTGCGCCGCCTGCTACAGGAGCAGCAGCAACTGCTACAGGAGCAGCAGCGGAAACGCCAAATTCTTCTTCAAGAGCTTTTACTAGCTCGGATAGCTCAAGAACAGTAAGAGCTTTAACATCTTCAATCAATTGTGTAACTTTCTCAGACATGGTAGTACCTCCAATAATATCATTAAATCATTTTTCATTTATTACGCTTTATGCGCTTTGTTTTTCTGCAATTGCATTTAATGCAACAACAAGGCCTTTCAATGTACCGTTAAGCACAGTAGCAAAGCCGGAAATAGGTGCGTTTAAGCCACCCAATGCTTTTGCAACCAAAACTTCTTTGGAAGGTAGGTTTCCTAGTTCTTTAACAGCATTTACATCTACAACGCTGCCATCGATAAAACCTGCTTTGATTGTAAAATTCTTGTGATCCTCTGCATATTTAGAGAGGATTTTAGCTGCGGAAACATAGTCTTCTTTGTTGTACGCAATCGCAGTAGTGCCTTCCAGTACAGAATCAAGACCTTCAATTCCGGCATCTTTCAAAGCACGAGACAACAATGTGTTTTTAACAACAACATAGGTGTCGCCTGCTTCACGCAGTTCTTTACGAAGCTTAGTGTCATCAGCAACATTAATGCCGCTGTAGTTAACAATAACACCAACACAGCTTTCTTTTAAGTGAGCGCTTAACTCAGCAACTGCTTGTTTCTTTTGTTCAAGAATTTTTTCACTTGGCAATGTATTCACCTCCGCAATATGAGATGCAGTCCATTATCCATAACACAAAAAGCCTTTCCTACTTTATAAAGGCAGGAAAGGCAAATACACATAAATATAAGGATACAAATGTATATTGTGCTTTTTCCTCGGCGGGTAGAGCAGTAAAGCTCTGTTACGCATAAGCACCCGCTGTCTTTGGATAAAGTACAGCTATAGAGTATAATAACACAGTCTTTTCAGACTGTCAACTTTTATCTTATTGAGCAAATTTGCTTGGGTTAATTTTAACACCAGGACCCATTGTTGAAGCAACAACGCAAGATTTGATGTATTGACCCTTAGCAGCAGCAGGTTTTGCTTTAATAATAGCTTCTAACAAAGCATCAAAGTTTGCTTGAAGTTTTTCAGCACCAAAAGAAACTTTGCCGATTACGCAGTGAATAATGTTCGTTTTATCCAAACGATATTCAATTTTACCGGCTTTTGCTTCTGTTACAGCTTTACCAATATCAGGTGTAACTGTACCTGCTTTTGGGTTTGGCATTAGGCCTCTAGGACCAAGCACTTTACCCAAACGACCTACAAGACCCATCATATCAGGAGTTGTAATCAGAACATCAAAGTCTACCCAACCCTCATTTTGAATCTTTTGTACAAGCTCTTCTGCGCCAACATATTCAGCACCTGCAGCTTGTGCAGCTTTTTCATTGTCGCCTTTGCAGATTGCTACAACACGTACAGATTTACCTGTACCGTTTGGCAATACAATAGCACCGCGAACCTGTTGGTCTGCGTGACGGCTGTCAACGCCTAATTTAACGTGAATCTCAACGGATTCATCAAATTTAGCGGAACCTGTTTTTACGCAAAGTTCAAGCGCTTCAGTAGTATCATAAAGTTTAGCACGATCGATTAGCTTAGCGCTATCAACGTATTTTTTACCGTGTTTCATTGCTTTTCCTCCCTATTGAGTGGTAAAATCGGATTTTACGGTGTTCCTCCCACCCGGGTGATTAATCTACAACTTCTACGCCCATGCTACGAGCAGTACCGGCAATCATGCTGATAGCTGTCTCAATGTTAGCTGCGTTTAAGTCTTTCATTTTTGTCTCAGCAATTTTTTGTAATTGCTCACGAGTAATTTTTGAAACCTTGTTCTTGTTTGGTTCACCAGAACCCTTTTCAATGCTGCAAGCTTTTTTAATTAAAACTGCAGCCGGTGGGGTTTTGGTGACAAAGGTAAATGAACGGTCTGCATAAACAGTAATAACAACAGGAATAATCATACCTGCATCATTTTTTGTACGCTCGTTAAATTCCTTTGTAAAAGACATAATGTTTACACCGTGTTGACCAAGAGCTGGACCAACTGGTGGTGCCGGTGTTGCCTTGCCGGCAGGTATCTGTAGCTTAATAAAGCCCGCTACCTTTTGAGCCATTTCTTTGCACCTCCAAAATTCGTGGTAAATGGCGGAACAGTATTCATTTTGTCTGTTCCTCCCACTTAGGAAAACATATTGTTTCCTTTGGGGTATACCCCCCATACATAATGAGCGGTTGCCCGCTGATTACCAACATAAAATTATTCCACCGCTTCTGCTTGGTCTAACTCAAGCTCGACCGGTGTTTCGCGTCCGAACATAGATACTGTTACGCGGACACAGTTTTTCTCAACGTCAATCTCTTCAACAATACCGGTAAATCCGTCAAGCGGACCATCAATAATGTTAACAGTATCACCAACGCCGTAGGAAACCTCAACCTCTTTCTTTTCAACGCCAAGTCTGGCAATTTCCTCATCGGAAAGCGGAATTGGCTTTGAAGATGGACCAACAAATCCTGTACAGCCGCGAATATTGCGTACTACGTACCAAGACTCATCTGTTAAAACCATTTTTACAAGTACATAACCGGGAAAAATTTTGCGTTCCACTTCACGTTTCTTGTTATCTTTAATTTCGGTAACAATTTCGGTCGGTACGCGAATTTCTTGGATTAAGTCTTGAATATGGCGATTTTCCACCGTTTTTTCTAGGTTTGAGGCAACCTTGTTTTCATACCCAGAATAAGTATGAACAACATACCATTTTGCTTCTTCAGGCATTGTACCATCCTCCGTCCAATATCTAGTGGGCAATGTTCATAATAAGCCCTAACAGATACATCAATAATGTATCAAGACCGAAGATAAACGCACCAAGAACGACGATAATTAAAAGAACAATACCGGCATTCTTAAATACAGTTGACGGCTTTGGCCAAACAACTTTTTTAACCTCAGCCTTACCATCGCGGAAGAATCTAGCAATACCTTTTCCAAACCTGACAAACACATTTGGTTTCGTCTCAGCCATAATTAATGTTCCTCCGACCTATTTGGTCTCTCTGTGAAGCACGTGCTTTCTACAGAATCTGCAGTACTTGTTCATTTCAAGTCTGTCCGGATCGTTCTTTTTGTTCTTCATTGTGTTGTAGTTTCTTTGTTTGCACTCTGTGCAAGCTAATGTGATTTTCACTCTCATGACGGCACCTCCCGTTGCACGGAAAAAATTTAGGCTAATTCATAAGCGAACTGCCCATGGCCTCCCTCAAAAAAAGGGCACAAAAAAATAACCCCTAATGCGAGGTAGTAATATGTTAACATAAACAAATCCTTAGGTCAAGCCTTTTGTACGAATTTTTTCAAATTCTCCCAAAAGTAATAAAAAAGCAACGGCAAAAGCTCCCCTTTCGGACAACTGTGCCATTGCTTCTAAAAAATCAAAGTCTTTTCGGTGCTTCGGAAGATGACCTTGAACCGCGTCTGTCTTTCAGTTTCTCACGTTCAGGTTTTGCTTTTTTTCCTTTCCATTTCACACCGTATTTATATCCTTTTTTTAGCATAGGGTCTGCTTGTTCCATAATGTTCTGTACAGCTGTATCACTCAGTCCGTTTAGAATAACCATGGTAATGATGGAACGAACGTCCAAATCACCATTTTTATAAAACTCGTTTAGTAATTCGCACATTTTCTTAAAAGCTGCAGACTCTTTTTTCTTGATAGCCAAATTTTCTACTTTGGGTACTACAAATTCTTTTGCAAATGTTACGGAACGGAATCCTACGTAGGAAGTACGTTCTTCATTAATTTGTTCTTTTAAGTCAGGAAATATATTAACCAAACGTTTAAAAAAGAACAACGGTCCGGGGTTGTTATCATCATCTTTAAACGCCTGTCTTTGTGCTTTTCTTATTTCCTCCAGGCGGCTTGGACCTTCTACAGTTTCAATAAAATCTGTAGCGATTGCCTCTGCTTCACGCAAAGTATCCTGTTCCGGGTCAAATATCCAGTTTGAAACAGATTTCCAGCTGCTGTTTGGACCATCATCTGTCATGTTTGTACTGCGCAGTTCAAACATATTGTCATTTGTTTTAAATACAATACTGTAAGCTGCATCCTTATTTACAAATAATACTGCCGGTCCTAAATCGTCCTCAAAATCTTTAGACTGTTCAAAGCCTTGTTTTTTCAGGGCTTCCGCAGTTTTTTCTACGATAAGGTCAAAGGCCTCTTGCATCAAAAAAATCACTCCTGCTCGTTTTGCGTTGTAGCATTCCGTTTTATTTATGTCAAAATGAAAATAGTACTTACAACTTTAAAATATTCATTGGCAATTATACTACATTTTCAGCCTTTATGCAACAGGCATGCAAGGAAATTCTTTTGATGCAATCAATATATTACATCTTGTCAAGACAAATTATGTCCGTAACACTTTCATTGGATTATTCAAAATATCCAATTACTTTTTCCGACACTTCATTTATAACATTTTTGGGTATATCTTCTATTTTCATAAGATAAACACAATTTAAACGGGGATTAAAAATTCCAAGATTCTGTATGGTTTCAAAATTCACATGATAAATTGACCGTAACCCCATAAGATAATAAATCAGCAGCTGCAAAGCGTGACTGTTTGTAGGCGACTTTGTCGATACTTTAAAATCCCATAACGTTTCTTTTGTTAAAAAATCTCCGTATCCTGCGGAGATGAAATCTGTATATCCTCCATCAAAGGTAATTCTGCGTTTGGTAACAGGTCCATATGTTTGGATAAATGCTAAACTCCGATTCACCATATGATAGATATTCTCTATCGTGTATTGATCTGCACAAATCAAATGAACCGGCTTATATGACAATACACTTGTTCTAAAACATACATCGTAACCAACCAGCTTGCAAGCATAAAAAATAGAGTCAGTATCTAATCCTCTGATTTGTTCTGCATACTGCTGTGCAAAAGCGTCTTCTCCCACCAGATGCGCACCTATCAAGGAAACTTTAAATGCTTCTTCTACCGGAACACCTGTTTGAACCTGTGTCAGATAATCTACAGCAAGTCCAATCAATTTTTTTGATATATTCTCGCACGCATGCAAAGCATGGTGATTCTCCAATGTAATAATATCAAACTGTTGGGAAGAAAGATACCCTCCTTTCGGCTGTGTAATCTGTTTGATTCTTTGCTCCACAGAAATCATATCTCTCCTCCTACCGTCGATTTCTTATGAACGAATACTTCCAAAAGTTTGGTAGCTAAATCAGACTTTTTATGATATATATGGTAATATTAGAAAAAGGACCAAAAACGCTCATTTTTTGTGATTTTTATGTAAAAAACAGATGAGAAAAAAAGTCTACCTTATATACCATTTTATACCGTTTATCCGTCTGTTTTAGCTGTTCTGCACCATCAATAAAAAACTAAAATACTTACAGCCATTCCATTGCGTCTAACTGCTTGCAAGCTTTGCGTAAAATATGGTATGATATAGATTAAATCATTATATATAATAAGTATATCAAGTCAGTTCTGATTGAAACAAAAGTACGGGGGTATCTATTATGTCTAAAACAACAGTTGCTGTCATTTTTGGAGGTTGTTCCTCTGAATATGAAATTTCTTTGCTTTCCGCATCATCTATTATCCGTAACATTCCAAAGGATAAATACGAGATTATTATGCTCGGTATTACCAAAGAAGGTCATTGGCTCTTATTTAACGGTGATGTGGACGAAATTGAAAATGGTACTTGGGAGCAGCATTCTGAAAACCGTACTGCATTTTTATCGCCGGACAGAGGCATTCATGGAATTGTAATGGAAACAGAATATGGCTTTTCCGCAATTCGTATTGATGTTATTTTTCCTGTACTTCACGGAAAAAATGGCGAAGACGGTACCATTCAGGGATTATTCCAATTAAGCGGTATTCCTTTTGTAGGATGCGATACCCTCGCATCTGCTGTGTGTATGGATAAAGCGGTCACCAATATTCTTCTGGAAGCTGCAGGAATTGACCAAGCAAACTTTATGTGGTTTTATGCTTCCGACTACGAGAATGTAAAAGAGCAAGTAAAAGAAGATATTATGGCTGATTTGGGAGGCTATCCGGTATTCGTAAAACCGGCAAACGCAGGTTCTTCTGTTGGTGTCAGCAAGGCCAAAAATGCTGCAGAACTGGACAAAGCTGTAGCCGTTGCAGCAAAAGAAGATAAAAAGATTGTAATTGAAGAATGTATTGTAGGAAAAGAAGTAGAGTGTGCCGTTATGGGTAATGCCATTCCAAAAGTGTCTGTTGTTGGTGAAATAGCGCCCTCTGCAGAATTTTATGACTATGAAGACAAATATAAAAACGGAACTTCAAAGGTTTACATACCCGCTCCATTAGATGACGAACTTTCCGCAGAAATTTGCAACACAGCAGCAAAAGCATACCGTGCACTTGGCTGCAGCGGTTTGTCACGTGTGGATTTCTTCGTTCGTGACAGCGACAATGCAATTCTGCTCAACGAAATTAACACATTACCCGGCTTTACTTCCATCAGTATGTACTCCATGCTTTGGAAAGCCTGCGGTATTGACTATGGCCACTTACTGGACCATATAATCCAATTTGCATTTGATAAATAATAAACGTTATATTCTAGCTGAGAAAGTAAGGATTGAGATTCAACATGGATAACAGACCAATTGGCATTTTCGATTCCGGCCTTGGAGGATTAACTGCCGTAAAAGAAATCTTGAGTATTCTTCCACAGGAAGACATTGTTTACTTCGGGGATACCGGACGTGTGCCTTATGGTACGCGCAGCAAAGAAACCATCATGAAATATGCAAAACAAGACATGGCGTTCCTGCAGTCCAAAAATGTGAAAATGATTATTGCCGCCTGCGGCACAGTCAGTTCAGTGGCAGGTCATATTGGAGAAGCCCTCTCACTCCCTTTTACCGGAGTATTAAAACCTACCGCTTTGGCTGCTTGTCTGGCCACACATAAGAAACGGATTGGTATTATCGGTACCACTGCTACCATTAAAAGTGGTTCTTACCAAAAAGCAATTTTAGAAATCAACCCCGATATTCAGGTGTTTGCGCAGGACTGTCCGCTATTTGTTCCCTTGGTTGAAAATGGCTTTACTTCTCCGGACAGTGACATTGTTCTGTCTGTTATCAAACATTATTTGCAGCCTTTCATGGATGCAGATATTGATACTCTGATTTTAGGATGTACGCATTATCCGATTCTATATCATGCCATTGAAAAGGTCATGGGCAAAGGTGTATTTTTAGTGGACAGCGGAAAAGAAACTGCTGTCCATGCAGCAGATATATTGGAGGAGCAAGGGTTGCTCACCAATCGCAGCCGCAAAGGTACCTGTACATTCTATGTCAGCGACAGTACAGACGGATTTACGGAATCTGCCAACATCTTTTTACAGCAAAACGTAGAACAAACAGTAGAGTTTATAGATATTGAGGCTTTTTCTCAATCGCAGCATGTAAAATAAAAAGGAAGAATGAAGTTAAATATATGGAAGAAAATCACGTAATTACCATTTGCAACAGGCAAACAATAAATGGAGAAACAGAGGAAATTTGTTTAACCACAATGGGTACCTATGCCGAAAAAGGCGGTAACCGCTACATTATCTATCAAGAATATGACCAGGAAACCGGTCAGCCTATGCAAACATCAACGTTAAAAATTACACCCAATCATGCGATTACGCTGATGCGTAACAATGCAAACCGCACCAATTTAATACTGGAAGAAGGCAAGCGCCACTTATGCCAATACGGTACACAATTCGGAAGTATGATGCTTGGTGTATTTACAAAGCTAGTAAAAATTGACTTAAATGACCAGGGCGGTTCCCTACAGGCAAATTATACGCTGGATTTAGACACGAACCTGGCAAGTGAAAACGAAATTATCATTACGGTAAAGGAGGCTTAACCGCCCATGTCAAAACTTGTAGAACAATCTACTGCAAATTTAAGAACATTAATTATAGAAGCCATTGGAAAAGCAATCACCGCAGGTCAACTGCCAAGTGAACCCATTCCCGATTTTACCATTGAGGTACCGGCAGACCGTTCCCATGGCGACTGGGCAACCAATGTTGCAATGGTGTCTGCAAAAGCATTTAAATTGGCTCCACGTAAAATTGCGGAAGCTGTCGCTTCCCATATTGTATTGGACAACTCCTATTTTAAATCATGTGAAATTGCAGGACCCGGTTTTCTAAATTTCTTTTTAAACGAGCAATTCTATGTAGACGTTGTAAAAGAAGTCATCGCTGAAGGAGACAACTACGGTCACAGCGACTTTGGTCAAAACAAAAAAGTAATGATTGAATTTGTATCCGCGAACCCAACCGGTCCTATGCACATGGGCAATGCCCGCGGCGGCGCTTTGGGCGACTGCTTGGCTTCTGTTATGAGTGCAGCCGGATATGACGTTTGGCGAGAGTTCTATGTCAATGATGCTGGAAACCAAATTGAGAAATTCGGAAATTCTTTGGAAGCCCGCTATCTTCAAATGTATTTGGGAGAAGAAAATGTTCCTTTCCCCGAAGACGGCTATCAGGGCGAAGATATCAAAGACCGTGCCGCTGAATTTGCAGCAATCAACGGCGACAAATTTATCCATGTGGATTCCCATATTCGTCAGCAGGCATTGATTGAATATGCACTGCCTCATAATATAGAAAAAATGCAAAAAGATTTGAAAAAATACGGTATTACCTATGACCAATGGTTTTTGGAAAGCACCATACACAAAAATGGAGAACTGCAGGAAACCATCGAAGAGCTGACAAAACGCGGATATACTTACGAAAAAGACGGTGCCCTTTGGTATAAAGCTACCGAATTCGGTTCAGACAAAGACGATGTATTGGTACGTCAAAACGGAAATCCTACTTACTTTGCAGCCGATATTGCGTATCACCGCAATAAGTTTGTAAAACGCGGATTTGATTTATGCATTGACATTTGGGGTGCAGACCATCACGGTCACGTTGCCAGAATGAAAGGCGCTATGGAAGCATTGGGTCTGGACAGCAGTAAACTGGATGTCATTTTGATGCAATTGGTACGCTTGACACAAAACGGAGAAGTAGTACGCATGAGCAAACGTACTGGAAAAGCCATACAACTGGGAGACTTACTGGACGAAGTACCTGTGGATTCCGCCAGATTTCTATTTAACATGAGAGAAGCCAATTCTCAAATGGAATTTGATTTGGACCTTGCGGTGAAGCAAGATTCTCAAAATCCGGTTTACTACGTACAATATGCACGTGCACGTATTTGCAGTATCTTAAAAGCACTTGCGGCAGACGGAATTACACCTTATCCATGTACGGATGAGGAATTACGTCTATTAACCGCACCTGCTGAATTGGAATTGATTCGTCATTTATCCGCATACACATCCGAAATTATTGAAGCTGCAAAAGATTATGACCCTGCACGTATTACCAGATATGTCATTACATTAGCAACTTTGTTCCATAAATTTTATGATGCATGCCGTGTAAAAGGAGACAACCCACATTTAACAAACGCAAGACTCACGTTGTGCATTGCAACCTCTACTGTAATTTGCAATGTATTAAACATGTTTAAAATTTCCACACCTGAATCTATGTAGAAGAAACATCTTGGAAAGGCGTTGAGTGTTAAAATGAAATTTCCATTTAGCCTACCTCTATTGCTGGATGGCGCTACGGGAACCAATTTATTGGAACGCGGTATGCCACGCAATGTGTGTGTAGAGGAGTGGATTTGTCAAAACCCATCTATCCTTCAGCAACTACAGAAGGAGTTTATTGACGCAGGCGCACAAGCAATTTATGCTCCCACCTTTGGCGCAAACAGAGCTTGTCTTGCGCGCTATGGTCTGGAAGATAAAGTGGAAGAATTCAATCGTAAATTGGTAGCATTATCAAAACAAGTTGCCAAACCTAAAAATATATTAGTGGGCGGCTCCTTATGCCCTACAGGGCTTTTTGTTCCTCCCCACGGAGAAGCTGATTTTGATGATATTTATGAAATATATCGTGAGCAAATTCGTGTGTTGGATGAGGCAGAAGTAGATTTTTTTATCATTGAAACCCAAACCTCTTTGGCTGATATGAGAGCTGCTGTTTTGGCTGCTCGCAGCACCAACTTACCCGTTTTTGTTACTATCACTGTAGATAAAAACGGTCAAACCGCAACAGGAGGCACTTTACTGCCTATTATGATAACCCTGCAATCCATGGGTGTAGATGCAATTGGACTGAACTGCTCTTTTGGACCCGAAGATATGACGGAATTCATCAATGATATTGCTCAACATTCTCGAGTACCCATTATTGCAAAACCCAACGCAGGTCTCCCGTCTCACTACAACGGCGGAAACGGTTATCTTTCACCGGACGAATTTTCCTATCGTATGGAATCTCTCATGGAAGCCGGAGCCACTATTATTGGAGGTTGCTGCGGTACAACACCTGAACATATTGCCGCCTTACGTGGAATGCTTCAAAACAGACAGGATGATTTTTATCATTCAGAGCTGGAAACGGAAGATATTGACGATTATGCTGCTGCGATTGAAAGTGAATCTTTCTTTTTAAGCGACCACCTAACTTACAGTGAACCGATTGAATGCTCTGTCAGTCTGGGAGACGATTTTATAGATTTGGATGATGAACGTTCTAATGTAGCTCTGGTAGAAATAAACAGTATGGATGATGCGCTTTTGTTGGCTGAATACGGACATATGTCACGGCTTCCTATTGCCGTCAGAGCAGAATCGCTGCCTATTTTAGATGCTGCTCTTCGATATTTTCAAGGTCGACTACTGATTGATTCTGAATGCTGTATTGAACCTGAAGCACTTGATACCATCGCTGCAAAGTACGGAGCAATTGTATATTAAAAAGTCCCCTTCGTTTCCGAAGGGGACTTTTTAATATATTTTGTTATACATTAAGCAAAACTTCCGCCAAATAGTCCTTGCATTGATTCAACAAGTTCTTCTGTTGTGCTGCCAGCTAACAATTCTGTTAAGCTGTTCATATTATCATCGTCTGAACTTACATCCCATTTACCGTCTTTCTTTTCCATAGTCACAGTAACAGTAACATCTTTTAATTCAATGGAAGACTTTTTAGCTTTCGCTGCATCAATAAACAATGCCATAACTTGTTTTTGCGCTTCTTCTGCAGTCATATTAGTTGTATCGTTCTTTGTTGCAAACTCTGTTGCTTTAGCCAAGAACTCAGTAGAAACGATAGGAATAAATTTAGACATATCCACTGCTTTACCGGAAACAGTTACCTTTGCTTCTGTATCACTAACAGTTTCAACATTCTGAGCTGTATATGTACTTTTACCAAACAAACTAGTCATCAAATCTTTCAATTGTGCTTCTGTAAAACCAGTTTCTTCAATAGCTTCCTTGCTATAACCTTCCAGTTGGCTGAAATCACCTGTCTTCAACGCATCTAGTTGTGTCATCAGTGCACCATCAGGAGTGGAAGTATCATATTTAGAACTACCACATCCAACAAATATAGCACATACCATTACAGCAGCTGCTACAAGGGCACCAATCTTTTTTACTGAACTTTTCATCATACTCATACCTCTTTCCATATTTTTTCCTTCAATATTATATAAGATTTGTCGCACTCTGTCAAATTTAGTAAATATGAAAGAATAGAAACAAAATGGTGAATTCATAAATAATATAGCTGTAAGCATCAAAAAAAAGGCACTAACATTGATATATATGATGAAAGACATATCAATTATGCTCAAAAGTTAAATATATCATTTATTGCTACTAGACAAAAAATTACAATATGTCTTTCATAAAAACACTATCTCCTTCTTTGTTCTACACCGGATACATTGATAGATATCACAATCGTTACAAGAACCGTTTTTTTACATATTTCTATTCTTATCGGCATTTTTATTTACCATGATATCATAACACTAACATCTATTTGTAAGCAAAATCCGTTTGCTATATTTAGTTTCATCTGTTTAAGATTGGAAAACTCTTATATCCTGTGATTTTATTGGTAAAAAGTATTCTAACATTTGATTCAAAACATAAAAACGGATAGATATTAAAATATCTATCCGTTTTTATGTTAGCTATGGAGATAGTTCATATTTTACAGCAAACTTTCCTTAACCACTATTCTTGCCACCAATCATCCGCTAATCTCCATTTGAATCAAGTATGCATCATTGCGAAATTTTTCTAAAGAATTCACATTGACATAAAACCACATTTTTCCTTATAGCAATCTCTAAAACAACAAATACTTCAACGTCTATCAGAAACGATAAATTTACTATTTGCTTATTCCATATGCTTAAAACAAATGAAATAATATGTGGCAAATTTTGTATAAAGCAAAAATTGTGAAAGGTACTTTGTCCTATAAAATATTACCTACTACCTTATATATTAAGTAATAATTGACATGTAGGCTTCCTTCTCCCCAGCCAAATCATACCCGGCTGCAATAATCTCATCTGTTTTATCCACTCTTTCATAGGTTTCAAAACCGCAAACAGTATCTACCCATTTTTGTATGGTATCATCCAAAGATAAAAATATAGTGGATTTTGTGACCGCAGCTTCGTATGGGACAGCTGTTGAAGTCACACATGGTAATCCAGATGCCTGTGCTTCAATTAATACAATTCCCAAACCCTCAAAACGAGAAGGAAAAAGAAAAACATCCATAGCCTGCATAATATCATGAATATCGGAACGTTGTCCTAAAAATATTACTTTATTCTGTAGATTTTTGTCTTTTACCAGATTTTGTACATGCTCAAAGTCAGGTCCTGTGCCTGCTAATAAAAGTCGTATCTTAGGGTTCTGTTTACTTGCAGCTTCTACAACATCTAAAATAAAAGGATAATTTTTGGGATAACAAAAGTTTCCCACATGACCTATGACAAAGTTATCTTCAACACCAAGATTCTTTCGCATTTGCTGTCTGGTGTTTATATTATAAGCAAACTTCTTTGTATCTACTGCATTATGAATTACTTTAAATTTATCCGACTCTACAATGCTCTCCGGAAACATCCATAAACCTGCTTTTTTTGAGCAGGCATAAAATTTATTTGCAGTTTTGTATAACTGTTTTTTATATTTATTATGAAGAAAATCCAACAATTTCCGTTTATAAGGATTTGAACAATCATTTCCCGTAGAATGACTATGTATGACTCTAATAGGAACATTACAATCAAAAGCAGCCTGTGGACCTATACGGCTAATGGCAGTAGAAATATTAAAATATGTAACATCATACTTATTCTTTTGAATAATGTCACAAATTTGCCGATATTGCAGATTAGGTTGTTTTAAATTTGCAACTTCATACAAATGAGAATCATATTGTTCGAGTTTTTGCTTTAAATTCGCATCAATATGATTTGTCAAAAAATCCACTTGAACACATTCATTATGGACTTGCTCAAGAAAATTTAATAAGTATTTATCTATACCACCAGCCTTGCCGTCCATAATAAATCCAACTAGTATCTTTACTTTTTTCATATATAACCTCTCTTTTTGACTATATACGCTTGAAATATTCATAAAAGAGAAAAAGGAGGTTTAGATAAAACCGCCTTCCATCTATATATAAATAAAATCAATTATCTTTGAATTGCCCAAAATATCATACTTCCAATTGATAAATGCAAATATAATAAAATTTACAAAAAATAATCTAAAAATAATAAATTAAGAATACGAACAAACTTTTGAAAAATATAATCCAGTGTAATAGTGCAATGCCTCTGATTGCACCTATGATTAAGGTAAACAGGCAAAAACATTGTTTGCATTGTAAAAGTCATATACAATAAAGGTAACACTACGTAAATAAGTTGGAATGGCACACTTGTCAAAAAACAATTCACACTTATTTGCGCAATATCCATAAACTATCTGTTTTGCTTTAATTTTGCAAATAATATAGGTAATTTATTTTTTACAAAATAAATGCCTTTACCGCACATATAACATGAATTTGTTTTTTTATTTTGTAAAAATACACTTAGTTTTTTTACTATTTTACTCTCCGGCGAAACATACTCTATCAATTCTCGATATAAATAAGTATCGAATAAGCCTTCAATAAACTCCTTTTGTTCTTTACCATTCATACCTGAGCGTTTATCACAATTTCTTTGAATTGCTGAAGTAACATATCGAACATAAATATTTGCTAAAATCTTCTTCACTTCTTCTGTGCACAATCCCCAGCTTTTATATAACTCTAACATTTTGCTAATTCTAAGCATATGCAAGTCATAATAATCTGCAACAAATTTAGAAGTTAAACCATAATCTATTTTTTTCTGATAATGGTACGGAGCAATATTTAGTATATTTAATGAATCAATATTTTGTACAAAAGCAATGTTAAAAAAAATATCTTCATTTAAAGCCATACTATCATATTGCAGTTGTTGTTCACGCAAATAGTTTAAATCATATAGCTTATTCCAAGGATATCCTAACAGCGTCTTTTTCTCCAAACGAATAATATGAGGTCTCAGCTCTTCTTTGGATGAAAATAAATATTCCGGGTAGTCTACCTTTACTGTTGTCGCTAATTGATTAGAATTATCATAGTATTCTTCTATTAAACCCCATATCACAAGCTTGGCAGGATTTTTGTGTAAAGAATCCACTGCTAACTGTAAGGCGTCTAAATCTAAATAATCGTCAGAATCCATGAATAAAACATAATGGCCTTCAGCTAAAGTCATCCCCTGATTACGTGCATTACTTACACCACCATTTTGTTTTAAATGCATTACCTTAACGCGATGGTCTTTGTTTGCAATTTCCTCGCAGATGGTACCGCATTTATCAGGAGAACAATCGTCCACCAAAATTAATTCAATATCCTGAAATGTCTGTTGTAAGATGCTTTCAGCAGCCCTATTTAAGTATTGTTCTACACCATATACCGGCATTACTACGCTAATAAACGGTTTGCTCATGTTGGTACTCCTAACGTTTTGCTTTTAAAGATGCAAACATTTTTACATTCTTTTGTTTGATGGAAGAGATAAATTTACCTTCCATATAGGCTAAATTAACATTTTTCCACTTGATTGGCTTTAACATTAATTTCATATAGGAAGAACGGGGCTGAGCCATTCTCAATGCCCTTGCAACGTTTGGATTATTCAATATTTTATGAATTTCTGCTTTTTTTTCAGCTGTAGACAAAGTGCAATTTGGAGTAGTTACATTTTCAATACATCCTACCACACGCTCTATATAACGACGGTGAATCATTTCCATACTTTTATAGTCTTTAATCTGCCAGTGCTTATATAAATCTAACATCCATTGGTGTTCTTCTTCACGTTTTTCGTACATATCACTGCGATACTTTGTAGTTTCACTTTCTGCTCTTGCGCGCATAAAATGATAGTATTTTTTAGAAGTGACGCCTACCCGTTCTACGTCACGTATCACACTTAGATTAAAAGGAAAATCATCCCAAAATGTATTGGAAAATCTTAAATTATGGTCGTTAATATATTTTGCGGAATATAATTTATTCCAAGGCGTATAAAGTAAATTCAAATCAAACAAGCGATAAGCTTGTTCGCGAAACTCTTGCTGTGAACCAAATATTTGGTCCGGCTGAGATAACTCCGCTGTAATGTAATTGTGGTTATCATAATACGTGTCAATGTAATAACCGGCTACCACTAATTGTAACTGATGTTTTTCTGCCAACTCATACATATCCTGCAACATGGTCGGTTCAGCCCAATCATCAGAATCCATAAAATAATAATATTTACCTTGTGCAATGTCCATAGCAGTATTTCTAGCGGTGGGGGCGCCAGCATTTTCTTGGTGAATTACATGGATTCTAGCATCTTTTTCGGCATATTCATCGCAAATTTTACCACTATTATCTGGAGTGCCATCATCTATAATTAAAAATTCAAATTCTTTTAAGGTTTGATTTTGAATGCTTTCAATCGCTTTTCTTACATATTTCTCAACCTTATATACAGGCATAATGACACTGATCTTTACATCAGACATATAAATTTACTCCTCCGCAAGTATCTGCTATTTGTCGGCCAACTCTTTTTGTGCCGCATTTAATGCAGATGCAATTACTTTATCCATATCATAATATTTATATTCTGCCAATCGACCTCCAAAAATAACATTATGTTCTTTTTCAGCCAAAGAAGCATATTGAGCATATATTTTTTGATTTTTTTCATCATTTACCGGATAATACGGTTCGTCTCCCAATTTCCAGTCAGCAGAATATTCTTTTGTAACAACAGTTTTCGGTTGTGTTCCAAATTCAAAATGCTTATGTTCAATTACACGTGTATATGGCGTTTCTCTATCTGTATAATTTACCACTGCTACACCTTGATGATTTTGTTCATCCAATATCTCACTTTCAAATCGTACACTTCTGTACTCCAATGCACCATATTCATAGTTATAATAAGAATCTATTGTTCCTGTATAAACAATTTTATCGGCCAATGATGAAAGTTTTTCTTTATCTTGTAAAAAATCTACGTTTAAACGAACATCGCATGATTCTAACAATCGTTCAATTAAAACATTGTATCCTCCCTCGGGGATACCCTGATAACGGTCATTAAAATAATTGTTGTCATACGTATATCTGACAGGCAAACGCTTAATAATGAAGGCCGGTAATTCTTTGCAGTCTCTTCCCCACTGCTTTTCTGTATAACCTTTAATTAGTTTCTGATAAATATCTTGTCCAACTAGGCTGATTGCTTGCTCTTCCAAATTTCTAGGTTCTCCTGTAATTTGGGATCTTTGTTCATCTATTTTAGCTTTCGCCTCTGCAGGTGTTTTAATACCCCACATTTTAGAAAACGTGTTCATATTGAACGGCAAATTATAAATTTCACCATAATAATTCGCAATAGGTGAATTGATATATTGATTGAATTCTACAAATTGGTTTACATAATTCCAAACCTTTTTATCACTTGTATGAAAAATATGGGCTCCATATTCATGCACTGTAATTCCTTCTATTTCTTTACAATAAATATTTCCGCCCAAATGGTCTCTTTTTTCAATTATTAAGCAAGATTTTCCGTTCTCAGTCATCTGTTGAGCAAAAACTGCACCAAACAGACCACTGCCCACAATTAAATAATCATATTTACTCAATTTCTTCTTAACACCTTTCGTAAAAAGTACAAACCTTCCCTTATACTCCGGACATTATAACATTTTTATAAATTGATTGCAACAAACGAACTTATATATGTATGTAGAAAAAACCTTCAATATTCACAAATTTTATGAAAATAATGGTGAAACATGCCGTTTATATTGCATTCAACCGGAGGATATGCTTAAATAATATAATAGAAAAATTAAAAAGTGGGAGGTTCTTGTTTGTGAATGATGTGCTTTATCTGGTTATCCCTTGTTATAATGAAGAAGCCGTACTTTATGAAACATCAAAGCGTTTATTAGATGTAATAAACCACCTGGTAAAAACAGAAAAAATTTCGTCCGAAAGCAAAATCATGTTTGTAAATGACGGTTCCAAAGACAAAACATGGGAAATCATCGAATCACTTCATACACAAAATCCCATTTTTTGCGGTGTTTGTTTATCCAGAAACAGAGGCCACCAAAATGCATTGTTAGCCGGATTAATGACCGCAAAAGAATATGCTGATATGGTTATTTCTTTGGATGCTGATTTACAAGACGATGTAAAGGCCATTGAAAAAATGGTCGATGAATATCATAATGGTTATGAAATTGTATACGGTGTTCGTTCCTCACGGGAAAAAGATACTTTTTTTAAAAAGACAACCGCTAAGGGCTTTTATAAATTTATGAAATTACTTGGCGTAGAGATTGTATTTAATCATGCTGATTACAGGCTGATGAGCAAAGCATCTTTAGATGTTTTAGCGCAATTTGAAGAAGTAAATTTATTTTTGCGCGGAATTATTCCTTTAATTGGCTTTAAATCAACAACTGTAGAATATGAAAGAGATAAAAGATTCGCCGGAGAATCCAAATATCCCTTAAGTAAGATGTTAGCGTTTGCGTTTGATGGAATCACTTCTTTCAGTATTAAACCAATCCGAATGATTACTTGTTTGGGATTTTTAATATTTTTAGTAAGTTTAATTGCGCTTATCGTTTTCATTATTCTAAAATATACCGGTTTCACAATAGGGGGCTGGACCTCTACTGTGGCATCTATTTGGATGATAGGAGGCATACAGTTGCTTTGTTTAGGTGTCATAGGAGAATATATCGGAAAAATATATAACGAAACAAAAAAACGTCCCCGCTACATTATTTCAAAAGTAATTCTAAATAAAGAAAGAACCGATTCATGAAGAAAAACAGAGCTGTCAAACCTATTGTAAGCCGTATTTTTCAAGGTTTATTTTTTATATCGTTTATATAGGTTTATGTTATTGTCACTTTAACAAATAGCGAGGATATGCCATGGCTTTCTGTACTGCTTGGAATGTTCATTTTAGATGCCGAGCATTGGTGCCGCTGATTTCTATAACAAAATCATTTTAAAATGAAAGAAAAAACAATTTCTCAAATTTACATTTTCATTGATTGTCAACAAACTTTTCGGCGGACATATGGGATTACCAGCCGCCGTTATTGGTTTATTTTTTGTTCCCTTTATACATATGCGTCCCAATATGATACAGAGGTTTTTACTCTTCCGTTTGTAATAATTTCAATTTACCTGTATTTGTGTGCTATTGCAAAAAGTACACGTAAAATATAAAAAATACCTAACTATATTTAGTATACCACCTGATTTCAATTAAAACTTTTACACAAATTGTAGATACCTATATATGATAAACAAAAACAGGAACTAAAAAAGTGTATAACCCCTAAAATTTGTGCATACAAATAATTAGTAGCTTAAAAAGGGGTGTAAAAGTTTTGAAAGTGAATAGGGGGAAGATTGCGAACCATAGCATAAGCCATGACGTGGAGGACCGCAGTGTAATACTGGGTCAATATATTTCCACAACACACTCCACCGTCCGAAGCACGGCTAAAAAATTTGGTGTTAGTAAAAGTACCGTTCATAAAGACGTAGCAGAACGTTTAAAATACATAGATCCCCAGTTATACAAAGAAGTAAAACAAATATTAGAAATTAACAAAGCACAACGTCATATCCGTGGCGGTATGGCAACAAAATTAAAATATAAAAAACATACAGATTGTGAAGAATCCTAGAATACATATATGAAAAGCAGCTGGCACCAAATATATCCGGTGTCAGCTGTTTTTATTTTATATCTATGATATCAATCACATATATTTCAAATAAATCAATCCGTCACCACTTTATGGCATCAGATTGTCTATCATTGGTTTTAAATAATAAACAGTAGTACTTATAGCCTACCAAAACATGATATATTTCTGAATACCAATATCACAATTCGTTTTTTGATTGTAATCCGCTTCATTTCCAATTTGTAGATGACTCCAGACATCCTCCTAAGTTTGTCCCCGGGCAAACTTGATTATCCTTTTTCTCCTGCCGGACCGAAATCTCCCCTTGTCCTTTTCGGAATGTCCGGGAGTGGTTGTAAACAAAACACAAAACGATTTTAAATAACTATGTATAAGAAAAAGTCAACGAACACCTGACTTTTTCTTTTTATTCGCAACAATGAGCTATGCAGCCTCTTTTAGAACTCTTGTAGGGTCAATCCAAATGCCTTCTTTTTTCATCTGAATATGCAAATGGGCCCCCAATTTTTCCTCAATCGGTATGATACCAACGGTTCCTAAAATTTGGCCGTCTTCAACAGTATCTCCAGCGGCAAGAAGACTTTTATCTGTCAAGCCGCAATAACGCACCTCAATGTCCCCATGCTGTATCACAAGCACATTGCCCCACATAATGTCCTCATATGAGTCCACTACGGTTCCTGCACCAATACTCATTACATTTTGTCCTTTTTCCGCACCAATATCAAGGCCGTCATGTGTTCTCCAATCGTCCATTGTCATATTGTATACAGGGTCTCCGTTACTGAACCCATTTAATATTTCTTGTCCGGCCACGGGATAATTATAATATTCCGGCACTTGGCTTTCCACCGGCTGTTCGGATGCAACCTCGCTGGAAACAGTCTCTTCACTGGAAGCAGATTCGGAAGCGACCTCGCTTTCCGCAATCGGCAAGTTATCTTCCATTACATTATCTTTCGGAACACCGCTGACGGTTTGGTTTACTTCCGCTGCAGAACTTTGCGGTGCAGACGAAGAAGCGGTATCCTGGGTTACATCAGAAATTTTCACTACTGTATCGTATGTTGCCCAAGCTCCCACGCCAAGTGCTACCAAACACAGCGCCATAGCCAAATAAACACCTAAATTCTTTTGTTTTTTAGGCTGAGAAGCACCATCGTCTTTTACAGCACTTTCTTCCTCTGCCTCTTCATCATCTTCTTGATATTCCTCGTCATCCAGTATATCATCAATTTCCTCTTCCAGAAGCTCTTCCTCTAAATCATCATGCTCATCATATGGTTGTTTTTTATCATGTAAATCCATTTTAGCACCTCCTAAAAAGTATGTTGCCCGTTCTTAATACGGAATATGCCAAAACCGGATTTTATTTTTGGATTTTATTATTTTTATATTTTCTTATGAATTGCACACGCTATGCTTCATTTAAAATATCCAAAAATACCCACAAATATGAAAAAAATCATTTCACAAAATAAAACATAAACAAAAAAATGATATTTTTACGGCAATATTTAAAAAAACCTTAAAAATCTGCCTATTGCCTTGATAAATACCATTGTTTTTTATATAATAGTTGCCATGATATGGAACGATAAAATAACGTATAAGGAGCGCTGAAATTATGGGAAAAGCTTTGATGATTGGTGCCGGCGGCGTTGCCGGAGTAGTAGCACATAAATGCTGTCAAAACCCGGAAGTATTCCAGGAGCTTTGCATTGCCAGCCGCACATTATCTAAATGTGACGCTTTAAAGAAAAAATTAGACGGCGGCAAAACAAAAGTAACCACAGCACAGTTAAACGCAGACAATACAGAAGAAATTATTGCATTAATCGAAACATTCAAACCGGATATTGTAATCAATGTTGCATTGCCATATCAAGACTTAACCATTATGGATGCTTGCCTTGCAACAAAAGTCCACTATTTGGACACTGCGAACTATGAGCCACCCGATACTGCAAAGTTTGAGTATAAATGGCAGTGGGCTTATAAGAAAAAGTTTGAAGAAGCCGGTATTACCGCTATTTTGGGCAGTGGATTTGACCCAGGTGTTACAGGCGTCTTTTCCGCATACGCACAAAAACATTATTTTGATGAAATTCATACCATTGATATTGTAGATGCCAACGCGGGAGACCATGGTTATCCTTTTGCAACGAATTTTAATCCTGAAATTAACATTCGTGAAGTTACCGCAAACGGCAGCTATTTTGAAAACGGCAAGTTCATTGAAACAGAGCCAATGTCAATCAAACGTGTCTATAATCTTCCACAAATCGGACCGAAAGACATTTATCTGCTTCATCATGAGGAAATGGAATCTTTGGCATTGAATATCAAAGGCATCAAACGAATTCGTTTTTGGATGACATTCTCCGAAAGCTACCTGACACATTTAAAGGTACTTGAAAATGTTGGCATGACCTCCATTGAACCCATTGAATTTGAAGGCAAACAAATTGTGCCTCTGCAATTTTTAAAAGCGGTGTTACCTGACCCTGCATCTCTCGGTCCAAGAACAAAAGGCAAAACCAATATCGGCTGTATTTTTACCGGTGTAAAAGACGGACAAGAGAAAAAATACTATGTATATAATGTTTGCGATCATCAAGCATGTTATGCAGAGGTTGGTTCACAAGCAATTTCCTATACAACAGGTGTTCCTGCTATGATTGGCGCCATGATGGTGCTTACAGGTAAATGGAATAAACCAGGTGTTTATAATGTGGAAGAGTTTGATCCAGACCCATTTATGGAAGCATTAAACAAGTTCGGATTGCCGTGGGTGGAAGATTTTAACCCAACCTTAATTGACTAATCCATTGACAGTGTTATTTATCACGTCGACTGTAAGCATCTGATTTGCGATTACAGTGAGTTGTGCAGTATCCTAATTTCATTTTGATACTGATATGAGAATTTGCGACATTGATATTCTACAGTTGCAAAGCAGTGAAACACTGTCAAAACAATACATGATATAAAAAGACTGCAGAATTTCGTATCGTACGTATATGCTGCAGCCTTTTCACTTTTGAAATAAAACGGATAAGGAAATAAAAACTATGGATATTGATATTTCAACACTGCCCACCCCCTCCTATTTGGTGGACCAACAGCTATTAATCAAAAATTTGGAACTGCTCTCCTCTGTGAAAGAACGAACAGGATGTAAAATTCTATTGGCACAAAAAGCCTTCTCTATGTTTTCCGTTTATCCGCTGATTGCCAAATATCTGGACGGCGTTACCTCCAGCGGTGTTATGGAAGCTCGTTTGGGATATGAAGAAATGGGAAAAGAAGTCCACACATATGCCCCGGCTTTTGCAGACCATGAAATGGACGATGTGATTCGTTACTCCGACCATATTGTTTTTAATTCATTTCATCAATGGAACAAATTCAAAGATAAAGTAAAAAACAGCGGAAAACAAATCGAATGCGGCTTACGTTTAAACCCAAAATATTCTGAAATTGACACAGATATTTACAATCCCTGCTTTACAGGTTCCCGTCTCGGTATTACACCGGAACAATTTCAGCCTGACCAATTAGACGGCATTGACGGACTTCATTTTCACACCATGTGCGAACAAAATTCCGATACCTTGGAGCGTACTTTAAAAGTTGTGGATGATACCTTTGGTTCCTACATCAAACAAATGAAGTGGCTCAACTTCGGAGGCGGTCACCATATTACCCGTTCTGATTACGACATAGAAACCCTAATTCGCTGCATTCAATTTGCACAAGATACCTATGGGGTACAAGTATATTTAGAACCTGGAGAAGCTGTTGCATTGAATACAGGATATTTGGTATCTACTGTTTTGGATACCATTGAAAACGGAATGCATCTGGCTATTTTGGACACTTCCGCTGCCTGCCATATGCCGGATGTTTTGGAAATGCCGTATCGTCCTCAAATCATTGGAGCAGGCTTACCCAACGAAAAAACGTATACGTATCGTTTGGGCGGTCCTACTTGTCTTGCCGGTGATATCATAGGAGATTATTCCTTTGATGCGCCTTTAAAAGAAGGCGACAAATTAATCTTCTGCGATATGGCTCACTATACTATGGTAAAAAACAATACGTTTAATGGAATGAACCTGCCATCTATTGCTTTATATTCTCAGAAAAACGGACTGCAAATCATCAAACAGTTTGGCTACGAAGATTTTAAAAGCAGATTGTCTTAACCTTCCACTTGACAATCTATTTTTACAGTTTTATAATAAACACATCATATAAAAATTTAATATAAGAACTGGGGAGTCAATGAAATTGGCTGAGAGTGAGGTGGTGTCCTCTTACTCATGGAACCTGTGCGGTTCATACCGGCGTAGGGAGTTTCTTTTTATGTATTTCCAGTTCAATTTTTACAGTATATACTGGAACTTCAAAAACCGAACTCTTTACAAGGGTTCGGTTTTTTATTTCCCTTGTTCTTGCAATAAAACAGGAGGTTCTTTTATGAAATTAAACGGGACAATCTATCATTTGGAACAACCGGTTATCTTACTGGATTTACTGAATGAATACGGATTTCAAACACAGCGGATTGCAGTAGAAATGAACGGCGCTATTATTCCAAAAGCAACGTATGAGCAAGTAACCGTAACCAATGACGATACACTGGAAGTCGTAAGCTTTGTAGGCGGTGGCTGATATGAAACTGATTGTAAACGGAAAGCCATATACCACCAACGCTTCCACACTATTGGACTTAAAAGCAGAATTGCAAATTCCATCAGACGTTACCATCTTAAACGGATTTCAAGTATCAGAAAATCTGGATATCAAAGAGGGAGATTTGGTGACTCTGATTCAAAAAAGGAAAATGCCTTCCCAAGACGAATTGGAAAGCATGATGTGCGCACGGCATACTCCAAATGTCCATAACAAGGTAAAAGAAGCAAAAGTGGCAATTGCAGGTCTGGGCGGGCTTGGGTCCAACATTGCAATTTTACTTGCCCGTACAGGTGTAGGCACTCTGTTTTTAGTGGATTTTGATGTTGTGGAACCCAGCAACCTCAACCGTCAAAGCTACTATATCTCTCATTTGGGATTGCCCAAAACAGAAGCGCTAAAACAACAAATTGAGCAAATCAATCCTTTTATCAAAGTAAAAACAAAGCAAATCCGTGTGACGGAAGAAAACGCGCATTCACTTTTTGGGGAGTATCCTATTGTTTGCGAAGCATTTGATAACCCGATTTCCAAAGCAATTTTAGTGAATACACTGCTGGAACAAAGTCCCCAAACAAAATTGGTATGCGGTTCCGGCATGGCAGGATACGGTTCTTCCAATACCATTCAAACAGCCAGAAAAATGAAACATTTATACATGTGCGGAGATGGCAGCACCGCCGCTGAAGTAGGCAACGGCTTGATGGCACCGCGTGTGACAGTATGCGCTGCTCATCAAGCCAATATGGTTCTCCGCTTAATTTTAGGAATAGAAGAGGTTTAACAAAATGAAAGATACATTGATTATCGGCGGTCATGAATTTCATTCCCGCTTTATCTTAGGATCAGGAAAATATTCTCTTGAAAAAATGCCGGGAGTCATCGAAAACAGCGGAGCAGAAATCATCACACTTGCTTTGCGTCGCGCAAATACCGGAGGGGACGGAAATATTTTGGATTATCTCCCAAAAGGTATTACTCTTTTGCCCAATACATCAGGAGCCCGCAATGCAGAAGAAGCCGTACGCATTGCCCGACTTTCCCGCGAACTGGGCTGTGGTGATTTTATAAAAATAGAAGTCATCCACGACAGCAAATATTTAATGCCGGACAACCATGAAACCGTAAAAGCCACTGAAATTTTGGCAAAAGAAGGGTTCATCGTTATGCCTTATATGTGCCCTGATTTAATCACAGCTAGAGCATTGGTGGACGCAGGCGCAGCAGCAGTCATGCCTTTGGCAGCGCCTATCGGCAGCAATAAAGGGCTGGTATCACGGGAATTTATCAAAATGATTGTAAACGAAATAGACCTTCCCGTTATTGTAGACGCAGGAATCGGCGCACCGTCGCAGGCATGCGAAGCCATGGAATTGGGCGTTGACGCAGTGATGGCAAATACCGCAGTTGCAACCGCAAAAGATGTGGGCGCGATGGCCAAAGCATTTAAATTGGCTATTGAAGCGGGACGACTGGCTTACCTTGCTGGGCTTGGACGCGTATTGGACTTTACAGGAGAAGCCTCTTCCCCTTTGACCGGATTTTTAGAAGATTAACGGAACACAGAAAGGCAGGGAATGATGTATGGATACTTCTGCTATGATAGATGGAATCTCAAAAAAAGAGTTGGAACATATGGAACGTATCGACAGTGATATCATGGAACGGACGCTTTCCTACTATAATCAATTTGATTTTTCCACATTTACCTCCGCAGATGTTCAAAACGCATTACAAAAAGAACAATTGTCTGTTTTAGATTTTGCAGCTTTACTCTCCCCCACAGCACAACCATTGTTAGAACAAATGGCACAAAAAGCAAAACGGTTGACTTGTGCACAATTTGGCAATAACATAGGCTTATATACGCCGCTGTATATTGCCAACTATTGCGTAAATGAATGTGTTTACTGTGGATTTAACTGCAAAAACAAAATTCATCGCGGCAAACTTTCTATGGAGGAAATTGAATCAGAATTTCGGGCGATTGCCCAAACAGGTCTGGAAGAAATTTTAATTTTAACAGGCGAATCACGTCATCAATCCAATCTAGATTACATTGGACAGGCAGTAGAATTGGCAAAAGAGTATTTTACTACCATAGGACTGGAAATCTATCCTCTGAATTCTGATGAGTACGCCTTTCTACATGAAAAAGGAGCCGACTTTGTCAGTGTTTATCAAGAAACGTATGATCCTATTTTTTACAAAGAAGTGCATTTGAAAGGTCCTAAGAGAGATTTTTCTTATCGATTTAACGCACAGGAACGCGCTCTTATGGGTGGAATGCGCGGCGTAGGAATAGGAGCATTATTAGGGCTGCATAACTTTAGGAATGATGCGCTTGCAACAGGACTGCACGCCAAGTTTTTACAGCAGAAATATCCTCATGCAGAAATCAGCTTTTCTGTTCCCAGACTGCGCCCTTACATTAATAACAGCGAAAACAATCCCAATGATGTTCATGAAACACAGTTGCTCCAAATTATGCTGGCATACCGTATATTGCTTCCATTTGCAGGCATTAATATTTCTACCCGTGAGCGTGCAGGATTCCGTGATAATGTAGTGGGACTCTGCGCAACAAAAATCTCCGCAGGTGTGAAAACCAGCGTGGGCGGTCATCAGCTGGAAGAAAAGGGCGATGCACAATTTGAAATTTCTGACCCTCGCAGTGTGGATGAAATCCGTGAAATGCTCAAAAAACGCGGATTACAAGAAGTGTTTACAGACTACATACGTTTGTGAGGATACAAGTATGGTAATTTGCGTTACAAACAGAACCCTATGTAAAGATGACTTTTTAAAGCGCGTCGAGTCTATCTGCCAAGCAGGACCAAAGTTTATCATCTTGCGGGAAAAAGATTTAGACAGAAAAGAGTACACACAATTGGCCGCGCAGTGTCTTGCCATATGCAAAACATACGGAATACAATTGGTACTTCACACGCACATACAGTCTGCCCTTGACCTTGGTGTAACGGCAATTCATCTTCCCCTGCCTATTTTGAAACAAGAAAGTAAACGTCTGAATGCGTTTACTATGATAGGCACTTCTGTTCATGCTGTGGAAGAAGTTGCTTTGGCACAGAATCTTGGGGCAACCTATCTTATCGCAGGTCATATCTTCCAAACGGACTGCAAAGCGGATTTAAAACCTCGCGGCATCTCTTTTTATCAAAAGGTACAAAACGCATCACATATTCCCGTTTATCCCATTGGAGGCATACATAAAGATACGGCGCAAGAAATCATAAATGCAGGAGCAACCGACTTTTGCATTATGTCAGAGCTGATGACTTGCGACCACGTAGAAGAGAATATAAACATATATCAGCAACTCACGCCAAAAACGGATTTATGTGCCATTCCTGGGGTAGGTCCAAACATGAAACAACATATGATTCGCTTGGGTTATCATTGGGTAGAAGATTTAAAACAAGCAAATCCGGACGAAATGTATCAACAAGATTGTATCTTACATGGCGGACAGTTGGACCGCTGTGTGTTATATGTATATCGTTTGGCTGTATACTTTGCAACAACGCCCAATCCGGAACCCCAAAAGTTAAAATGGTGGTATTGGAAAGAGCATTGTTAGCATTTGACGTGCCATAACTGTTGTGCTATGATATGGCTAATATATCAGATTGGAGATGAAAGCATGATTCAACTTTCTTGCTAATAAAAATAGGCACAATAAATATCACTGTGTATGACATAAAATACACTTTATTTATTGTGCCTTTGCAAGAAAGTATTCTCTGTTTTCAACTCAAAATCATAACAATACATCCTCCTATTGGATTTTAGAATGATATTTTTGAGCTGCAAGAAAGAACTTTCTTGCAGCTTTTATTTTGTTTTAAAGGGGGATTTTCCATGTCGCAAATCAATATATCCAACCTCACTTTTTCTTACAACGGAAGTTATGACACCATATTCAAACATGTCAGCTTTTGTATAGACACCAATTGGAAATTAGGTTTCATTGGAAGAAACGGAAAAGGGAAAACAACATTTTTTCACTTGCTTATGGGAAAATATGACTACAGCGGTCATATCTCATCCAATGTAACATTCGAACATTTTCCCTATGATGTAAAAGATAAATCACAATGGACCATAGAAGTCATCTCGCAAATTTATCCTGATTATGTCCATTGGCAGTTGGTAAAAGAATTGTCTCTTTTAGAAGCAGATGATTCCATTCTTTATCGCCCATTCCAAACTCTTTCCGACGGAGAACAAACCAAAGTATTGCTGGCAATTCTATTTTTAAAGGAAAACAGCTTCCTTCTTATCGACGAGCCTACCAATCATTTAGATGCACATGGAAGAGAAATTATCCGCAACTATCTCAATCAAAAAAGCGGATTTATTCTAATTTCACATGACAGAGCATTTGTAGATGGATGTGTAGACCATATTCTATCCATTAATAATACCAACATCGAAATTCAAAAAGGAAATTTCTCTTCTTGGCTTGTAAATAAAGAACGACAAGACTGCTACGAACTGACAGAGAATAAAAAGTGCATGAAAGAAATTTCTCGTTTATCCAAGGCAGCTAAACAAGCCAGCACTTGGTCATATCAAGTAGAAAAATCCAAATATGGTACAAAAAATTCAGGGTTACGGCCTGATAGAGGATATGTCGGTCATAAAGCCGCCAAAATGATGCAGCGTTCCAAATCCATACAAGGCCGTCGTCTGGAGGCAATCGAAGAAAAAGCAAAGCTGTTAAAAAATATCGACCAAACAGAGCATTTAAAATTATCTCAACCAGTTTACCATTCCCACCGTTTGGCATCTTTCCGAAATGTTTCTATTTGTTATGAGCACAATATCATTTGTAAAGATATCACATTTACTATTGAACAAGGTGACCGCATTGCTTTAAACGGAAATAATGGGTGCGGAAAATCCAGCATATTAAAACTTGTTTGCGGATACAATGTTCCATACTCAGGTGAATTTTATAAAGGCAGTAATATGATGATTTCTTATGTATCACAAAATACCGATGCATTATGCGGAACCTTATCCGACTATGCAGCAGCAAACAAAATTGCGGAAAGTGTATTCAAAGCAATTTTACGCAAATTAGATTTTACAAGAGAGCAATTTGACAAAGAAATACAATATTTCAGCGGCGGACAAAAGAAAAAAGTTTTAATTGCAAAAAGTTTATGTCAGCCCTCACATCTGCTGATTTGGGATGAACCTCTGAATTATATAGATGTAATATCGCGTATGCAATTAGAGCAATTATTATTGGAATACAAACCAACCATGTTATTTGTAGAACATGACCAAACATTTCGAGAACATATTGCGACAAAAACGATAGAGCTTTGAAATGAAAAAAGAGCAGCCCATAAGGGCTGCTCTTTTTTCATAACAGATAGCAACAAATTTCCAATTATTTGTTGAAAAATCTTTTGATTTCAATCTTTGCATTTTCAACGGAGTCAGAACCGTGAATTACGTTTGCGCCGGTGCTGGAAGCAAAATCACCACGGATAGTACCTGCAGTAGCTTCTTCAAATTTGGTAGCGCCCATGATAATTCTCATACCTTGAACTGCATTTTCACCTTCTACAATCATGCCGAATACAGGACCGGAAGTCATGTATTCAACAATTTCAGGGAAGAATGGTTTGTCCGCAATGTGAGCATAGTGCTCTTTCAAAATAGCTTCGTCCAAATTCATCATTTTAGCGTCAATCAATCTGTAGCCTTTTCTCTCAATTCTTGCAATGATTTCGCCCATTAAACCTCTTTGAACTGCATCTGGTTTTAACATAATATAGGTTTGTTCGATCATAGTACCTAATCTCCTTTAAAAATATTACATGGATATGATTATTATATCATAAAAAAAATTGCTTTGCAATTTTTAACGAATTCTTGCTAAAACGTTCCTATCAACATCCAAAATTTTAATTTTGCTACTGTTGCAGGGCTGCTATAACAAAAATTACAGAGCAGTCTTTCACTATAAAATACTAAAATGTTCTTATATCGTTCGAAATTTTTTATTTTGTCTCCATGATAGAGTGATTGCAACTAAGTATTTTAACAATAACACGATTTAATTTACAATGTTTTTCTCATATGTATATGCATTTTTCCGCAGTCGTCAAACTCTTCTCCAAAAGGTTGATATCCGAGTTTTTCATAAAATCCTTTTGCATGCAACTGCGCTCCTAACATAGAAAACTGCGCACCTCTCTTCTTTGCCTCCTGTTCCAATTCACGTAACAAATATGCCCCTACTTTCTTTCCTCGATGCTCTTTTAACACCGCAATCCGTCCCAAGTACGCTGTAACATTATCCTCCATGATAAAAAAACGACCTACTGCAACCGGAACAGAATCGGAAAATACCAAAACGTGAAATGCAGTCATATCTTTTTCATCAAATTCTAAATTAGGGTCAAAACCTTGCTCGTGTACAAAAACAGCTTGGCGAATTGCATATCCCGGATTATTTTTTTCCAAACCACAAAATAGTTCTGTATGCAACATAATTTAAAATCCATCCTTTTTAGCGTTATTTTATTATATCGATTTCCCACTTGTATTTCAACAAAGATCGCATAAATAAGAAAAAACAGGCTACATTAATATTGCGCTTGATTTCTATTTTATCCTTTGTCTTCTAAAAGGGAATCAATCACATTTTACGAAACCGTATATACCTCTTTATTCGTAAAAAATAAAACCATAATATATATATTATATCAAAATAACTTCATTATGTTTAAAATTATATTGACAAAACAACACATTATATATATTATTTTCTAAAAACATCTAATTTTATACCAAGAAATGAGAGGGGAGCCTTTTGGAAAAAAAGCGTACACAATTTTCAGGCAAAATAGGGTTTATTCTAGCTGCCGCCGGCTCTGCAGTAGGACTGGGAAATATATGGAGATTCCCCTATTTGGCAGCAGAATACGGCGGCGGCACCTTTTTATTTTTTTATATATTATTTGCCATCACATTTGGCTTTTCACTTATGATTGCAGAAGTTGCTCTGGGACGCAAAACAGGAAGAGGCGTTGTCGGTACCTTTCAATCTTTGGACAAACGCTTTACATTTATGGGTTGGCTTACCATGCTGGTTCCCATTCTAACGCTGCCATATTACAGTGTTACGGGCGGCTGGGTAATGCATTATGGCATGCTGTTTTTAACGGGTCAAGGCGCCAAAACAGCAGAAACAGGTTTTTTTCAGTCTTTTTCTGCCAATCCTTTATGGCCAGTATTCTGGTTGTGTATTTTTGTTGCTATCTCGTGCATCATTGTTATGTTCGGTGTAAAAAAGGGAATTGAGAGAACCAGCAAAATCTTTCTTCCTATATTAATTGTATTAAATATTGCCATTGCCATCTATGTCATGACGTTACCCGGGGCACTGGATGGCGTTCTGTATTACATTACCCCTGATTTTTCAAAATTATCATTTGGCACAATTATTGCAGCATTGGGACAATTGTTTTACTCCATGTCATTGGCTATGGGTATTATGTTTACGTATGGCTCATATCTAAATAAAAAAGAGAACTTGGAAGCTTCTGTACGTCACATCGAATTATTTGATACCGGTATTGCATTTTTATCCGGTCTTATGATTCTACCCGCTGTATTTGTATTTTCGGGCGGAGATGCAAATGTGTTAAACTCCGGTTCCAGTCTTTTATTTATCACAATGCCCCAAGTATTTATGAGCATGCCGTTTGGGCAAGCGGTAGGAGCAGTCTTCTTCATTCTGGTATTTTTTGCAGCATTGACTTCAGCTATTTCGTTTGTAGAAACCATTGTTTCCGTATTTCAGGATCAATTTGGGTGGAAGCGAATCCCTATTTGCATCGGTACCTGTTTTGGAGCCATTGTAATTGGTTTGGCTGCTGCTTGGGGATTTGGCTGGTGGAGTGGAGTTACTATATTTGGAATGAACATCTCAGATTTTCTGGACTTTTTCACAAACAGTATTTTAATGCCAATCTCCGCATTGTTCACCTGTATTTTCTTAGGATTTATTGTAGGTACCAGCGTTGTTGCAGATGAAGTAAAACTATCGTCTCGCTTTCGTTCAGAAAAAATGTTTATTGTTATTACCAAATGGATTGCACCTGTATGTATTGTAGCAATTTTAGTTACTTCTATTTTATCCGCAGCAGGTTTATTTACAATTTAATTGCCTTTTATACTCTGCCTGTATATACAAAAAATATATACAGGCAGAATTTTTATGCAAAATGCTGTAGAATGATTCCACAACCTTCTTGACAAATGTTGATATATACGGTATAGTTTTAAAGATTATTTTCATTTTATTCATAAATTATTTACTGTATATTTAGTAAATCCAAATAGATTGAGGGGGGTCTTCGTTGGAAAAAAAGCGTACACAGTTTTCAAGTAAAATCGGCTTTATTTTGGCTGCTGCAGGTTCTGCCGTTGGTCTGGGCAACATTTGGCGTTTTCCATATTTAGCTGCAGAATATGGAGGCGGTATATTTTTATTTACCTATATTATTCTGGCAATTACATTCGGTTTTTGTCTCACTGTAACTGAAATTGCAATTGGCCGAAAAACCGGAACCAGCTTTTTGAACGCTTACAAAAAATTAGATAAACGATTTGCATTCATCGGCATTATTACACTGTTTATACCTATCTTAATTTTGCCTTATTACAGTGTAATCGGCGGCTGGGTTGTACATTTTGCATATATGTTTATATCCGGCCAAGGCATGCAAACTGCCAACCCGGATTATTTTGCAGGCTTTATCTCACAGCCCGGATGGCCTATCTTGTTCTTAGCTATTTTCCTTGGATTAACAGCTATTATTGTCATGCTGGGTGTAAAGCGCGGCATTGAATTAACATGTAAAATTTTTATGCCTATGTTAGTACTGATGACAGTAGGCTTAGCAATTTACATTATGACATTGCCCGGTGCTATGGAGGGCGTAAAACACTATTTGATTCCAAACTTCAGCGATTTTTCTTTTGAAACCGTGCTGGCAGCATTGGGACAGCTATTTTACTCTATGTCATTGGCTATGGGTATTACCATTACATACGGCTCTTATATGAAAAAAGACACCAATATCGAAAAATCCACATTTACAATCGGAATTTTTGATACCGGTATTGCATTCTTCTCCGGATTGATGATTATTCCTGCAATTTTTGCTATTTCTCCGGGCGGTTCCACTGAGTTTGGACAAGGCAGTACCCTCATGTTTACTACTATGCCTCAAGTATTTGCAGGTATGCCTGGCGGACAAGTGGTAGGCGCCGTATTCTTTGTTCTCGTGTTTCTTGCAGCAATTACTTCTTCCATAGGACTTATGGAAGCAATTGTTGCGGCTATCCAAGACAAATTCGGCTGGAAACGTATCCCTGTCTGTATTGGTATACTGCTCTTTTCCATTGCTTTAGGCATTTGCTCATCTTTAGGCTTTGGTATTTGGGATGGCGTTCAAATATTCGGAAAATCCATTCTGGATTCCTTTGACTTCCTCACCAACAACATTCTAATGCCAATTGTGGCTTTATGTACCTGTATTTTTATAGGATTCTTCTTAAAACCCAAAAGTATCATTGATGAGGTACAGGAAACTGCTCCGTTCCGCTTGAAAGGATTATATGTTGTCTTCACCAAATGGCTGGCTCCTGTCTGCATCGTTATTATATTGGTAACTGCTTTCTTGCAGGCTGCAGGCATTCTTGTCATTTAGTATATTGAAAAAAGGAAATGCTTAAAACAGGCATTTCCTTTTTTCGTTCAAATGAATTTCAGAAAAACAGATGTTTTGGAATAGTATTGCAATTTTATGTCTGAAACGGTAGAATAGATTTATAAGATAAGACAAAAATACAAGAAAGGGCTTCTCATATGAAAAAGAAAATTTGCAAATCTTGTTATGCTATCAGTGCATTATTTTTCGCTCTTCCTTTTATGGTTCCTGGTGTATCCGCTGCTTCTGCCGATGCCGTTTATAACGTTATGACAGGAGACCAAACCAACTGGCCTATGATTATAGGTATTTCTGTTGCTGCTGGTGTTGCTGCAATTGCGATTATTGTGGCGATTATCCTTACCATTGTATCCAAAGCGAAAAAGAACAAAGGTTACAAACCAAAACACTAATGCCATTCAGCATATGATGGAAAAATCAAATATGATAAAAAAGGACAACTTTCAGTTGTCCTTTTTTATTTTTTATTCATTAGGTACCTTGACATTTTTTCTCCCAACAATTACAATTCCAATTATAAGGTACCTAATGAATTGGGAGGTTGTATAATGTTAAAACCGAATGATAACTTAACACTACTGCGTTTGTTGCATCAATGTGCTCACAGAATCAATATGTCCAGCAAATTTCCGGGTCAAGGAAGGTTGCTTGTTTTATTGCATAAAAAAGGTACACTGACACAACGGGAACTAATCGAGATTACCCAACGCCGTTCCGCTACACTCAGCGAACAATTAGCCAGCATGGAAAAGTCGGGATATATTACCAGAACAAAAAACTCACTGGATAACCGTAATATTGACGTCTCTTTAACCGCATTGGGAGAACAAGCAGCCATAGAGGCCGAACAGGCACGCGCAGAACTTGCCGACCGTGTATTTGGCACATTACAAAAAGAAGAAAAGATGCAGTTAGAAACTATACTATTAAAGCTATCTCAAACGCTCCCTCCCTCTTGTCATGAAAAAGGAGTATAGTGCATATGAAATTAATCTTTCACTATATTCGAAAACATCTTGGTTCTTTTATTGCAGCTATGATATTTCTATGTATAGAAGCAACTGCTGACCTGCTTCAGCCTACATTTATGGGGTATATTGTAGATAACGGTGTAAAAGATGCCAACATTGGTCAAATTATGTATTATGGCGCTATTATGCTTGGCATTGCAGCTGTCGGCGCCTTCAGCGCCGTTATGCGTAATATTTTTTCATGTCGTACTTCACAATATATCGGCAAAGAATTACGTGGTGATATTTATCGTAAAGTACAAACACTTTCCTTTGAAAATATAGACCGTTTGCAACCATCCTCCATTATTACGCGCATTACGAATGACGTTACACAAATACAGGATTTTACAAGCAGCAGTATGAGAATTATGATTAAAATGCCTATTACTTGTATTGGAGCTATTGCATTAATCATAATCAAAACGCCGCAGCAAATTCCTGTTATGACTGTCACGCTGATTTTAGCGGCAATTATCATTATGGCAAATATGAAACTGGGTTATCCCCGTTTTAGCAATTTACAGAAAAAACTGGATAAGCTCAACAATGTAAGCCGTGAATTTTTAACCTCTATTCGCGTGGTAAAAGCATTTAATGCAGAAGGACAAGAACAGGAAAAATTTGAAGCTGCTTCTGAAAACCTTTCCAAGGCAAGCATCTCCACCATGCGTATTATGGCAATTTTCCCGGCATTGATTAATCTGGTTGTAAATTTAGGTATTGTTGTACTGCTATGGATTACGCAAAGCCAGGCCTCAAGTGAAATTGGCCAGATTATGGCTGCAGTGAATTATATGACGCAGGTATTATTCGCATTGAGCATGGTATCCTCTATTTTTAACACCGCAGTTCGCGCAATGGCCTCCTCCAAGCGAGTAAGTGAAATCATGGAAGAGGTTCCTGCACAACTTTCTCCCAAAACCCCAATTTTTCCTAACATCAAAGGAGAAATTTCTTTTGAACATGTACACTTTTCTTATGCAGGTTCCAGCAGAGAATCTTTAAATCAAATTGATTTTCACATTATGCCGGGAGAAACTTTGGGAATCATTGGTCCCACCGGCTCCGGCAAAACTACATTGGTCAATCTGGTTCCCCGTTTCTATGATGCAACCAAAGGAAAAGTGTTAATTGACGGTCACAACATTAACACAATTGATGAACAAACATTAAGAACCGCTGTAGCTGTGGTCCCCCAAAAAGCCTTATTATTTACAGGTACCATTTTAGATAATCTGCGCTGGGGAAAAAGAGATGCGACAGAAGAAGAAATTACACGCGCTGCCAAAATTGCCTGTGCAGACACGTTTGTAACCGCTATGAAAGACGGCTACAACACACAATTGGGGCAAGGAGGAGTCAATCTATCCGGGGGACAAAAGCAACGCCTTTCCCTTGCAAGAGCATTGATACGAAATCCTCGCATTTTAATCTTAGACGACTGCACCAGCGCTCTCGACGCTTCCACCGAAGCAACTGTGTTAACTGGGTTACGGAAACAAGCCAAAGATATGACAGTACTGCTGATTAGCCAAAGGATTTCTACCGTAATGCGCGCCGACCGTATTTTATGTATGGAAAACGGTACTGTACAAGGGCTTGGAACTCACCAAGAACTATTAGCTCAATGCCCTACATACCAGGCAATCTATGCCTCACAGATAGGAGGCGGTACCAATGGCTGATAAAAATATGACTCCACCCCCTATCAACCGAAATGGCAGAGGCCCTATGTTTCGTCCAAGAGAAAAGCCGAAAAACCTAAAAGGTACACTACTCCGTTTATGGAGCCTGACCAAAGGCCAACGAAAAGGATTGGGTTGGATTTTGCTTCTATCTGCTTTGACATCTGCTTCTGCTATTCTATCTCCCTTTGTCATTGGCCAGGCAGTAACAGCATTGGATGCAGGTAATCCCGCACAAATCATTTTGTTGTTATTGCTTGCATTATATGTAAGCGACTGGCTTGTCCGTTTTTTACAACAATTTTTTATGGCTTCTATTGGGCAAAGAATGATACGCTATATCAGAAACAGTCTGTTTGACTGTATGAAAAAGTTACCTCTAGCCTTTTTTGACAGCAAGCAGCATGGCGAACTTATGAGCCGCCTTACTAATGATGTTGATAATATTAGTTCTACCATATCCAATTCCATGACACAGCTATTAACAGCTGTTTTTACTATCATAGGTATTCTTTGTATTATGATTTCTCTCAATTTGCTGCTGACTGCTGTTTCTCTTCTGTCCGTTCTGATTATCTTTCTGTTTACCCGTGTGATTACAAAGCGTACTCGCAAAATGTTTTCTTCTCAGCAAAAGATATTAGGAAAACTAAATGGTCACATTGAAGAAAGTGTTTCGGGAGCCAACGTAGTAAAGGCATTTTGCCAAGAAGATGAAATGATAGCGCAATTTGATACTAGTAACGAGGAACTTCGTCAAGTATCAACCCGCGCCTTAATCTGGTCAGGATTTTTAATGCCGATTACAAACGTATTGAATAATTTAACCTATGTATTTCTTTCTATTTTCAGTGGAATTCTGGCAGTAAACGGTTCCATCGAAATTGGTATGATATCCAGCTTTTTGCTATACTCCAAACAATTTGCACGTCCCTTCATCAGCATTGCGGATATTTATAATAACTTTCAAACAGCTGTTGCAGGTGCGGAACGCATGTTTGAAATTATGGATGAAGAACCGGAACCAAAGGATATGGAACAAGCACTATCCATTCAAAACCCAAAAGGAGATATTGAATTACAACACGTTGTATTTGGTTATTCTTCTGACAGACCTATTTTAAAGGATATTTCACTTTCCATTCCCGCAGGAACAAAAGTAGCAATTGTAGGACCGACCGGTGCAGGAAAAACTACAATTATTAATTTACTCACCCGCTTATATGATGTAAATGAAGGGAGTATATTGTTAGACGGCCACGATTTACGTGATTATCGTTTAAAAGACTTGCGTCGCTGTTTTAGTATTGTACTGCAAGACACCGCACTTTTTGCAGAAACCATAAGAAATAATATCAGTTACGGACGAGAAAATATTCCTTTGGAAAAAATTGAGGAAGCCGCTAAAATAGCAGGAGCCGATGCCTTTATCCAACGGCTTCCAATGGGTTATGATACTGTGCTGGTGCAAGGAGGAGCAGAGCTAAGCCAAGGCGAAAGACAGCTTCTTACCATTGCCCGTGCCGTTCTTGCCGATGCTCCTATTTTAATTCTGGATGAGGCTACCAGCTCTGTGGATACCGTAACCGAACAAAAAATCCGTCGCGCTATGCTAACAATTACTCAAGGGCGCACTTCATTCATCATTGCGCATCGTCTCTCTACCATTCGAGATTCCGATTTGATAATTTTATTAAAAGACGGAACAATTGCCGAACAAGGAACACATGACGAACTTATGGCATTAAATGGACAATATGCCGCTATGTATCGTACACAAATCGGTGAAAATATATAAGATGAGAAAAAGGACAGCTAAAAGGCTGTCCTTTTTCTCATCTACACCTGCCATATAAATGAACTCAAGACATATTTGGTATCCCTATCCTTTTGGTCTTTCCAAATATATTTCTATTTTGATTTTGGGAATTGATTTGTAAGCAGAACAACCGTCTCATTAAATTTCTCTTTGGACAGGAAATCTTTTTGCTTTTATTCTTTTCTACTCAAAAGGACGCATGTTTCAAATATTGTTTTCATAGAAAAATCCTCCTGTAATTTGATTGTACTATCATTTTACAAGAGGATTTTAATTTGTACCCATGTGCTGATTGAGATGGAATATGATTAACTAAAATGTTTTTTATACCATTCAATTACAGCTTCTCTATCTGATTCAAAAAACTGCGTAGAAATGTAAATATTCTTATCATTAAAGTGCAGTTCTTTGGCTCTGTATCTTTTATGAGATGAATTACCCATATTATCTGTCACATTATTTGCAATCGCAGGATAATCTGTCGCTTTAAACAATGACTTAGTATAGTCTTTTGTTTTCAATTGTTCTACTTCGGTTGCCGTAATCTTTGATCTACTAATAAGATCTTCAATCAAGTTGTAGAACAATTTTGCAACCGGAAGCATTCCCTCTAACCAAGTATTTTCGTTATTTATATCAAATGGTGCATCTGAAAGCGAGAAACTAAAATCATCTACATCTAAGTTCATTTTTGACAGCAAATCTTTAATAAACGAAATTATATTATTTGAGGACAAATTGGTTTCAAAGAAAATACCGCTATTATCAACCTGTTTTGCTCTGCGTAGTTTTCTTTCATCATGGCTAATATATGTCCTGTCTGCATTTGAGATTGAATAGTCTTTTTCTGCTAAAGCTCTTAAAGTTTCTGTATCCAAATCATACGAAAGATTGATAAATTTGGATAATAAATCCACCCAACTTGATACCTTTGTATATTCACCGACAAATACAAAACCATCTGGTTTAGTGTTAGAAAGGTCAATTCCACTATCGACGCTAAAACTCAGTTCATTTGCTTCGTTAATATCAGAATGCATTTCAACATAATTGAATTTGTTAATCAAAATATTAGAAAGAACTTTTGCCCTATTTACAATCGAATTTTCATCCCATTTCTCAGCAGACAAAACCTCTCTGTTTAAAATATTCGCTTTGGAGTTTTCACGAATTATATTTTTTTTATCAACAAATGATCTGGTTCCTAATTCACTATTATGTCCTGTGATGGTTAAATTTCCAAGAGTATGTAAGTATATTTCGTAAACCCTGCTGTAATCATCTCCAATTTCTTTTTTCCATACAGCAGCATTTTCTTTTTGTGGTAAAATATGTTCTATTGTAAGATTAGTTATATCAATATGCTCCTTTGTAGAATTTTCAATAACAGAAAGCACAAATTTACAAATAGGCTTTTTATATATAGGTTTATGAATGAGGACTTCCTCAAATTCATTATCTGTAGGCATACGGTCATTTGCTTTTAAATCATTAAGGAATACTACAAATTTCTCATAGTAATTATGGTAATTCCCATCAAAAACTCTGTCATACATTGATTTCATAAATTTTGACAAGTTCTTATTAATTTCACAAGCAGTGATTCTGACAAGATATGTCAACAAATAATTTAATACTTTACAAAGAGTAACTTCATCAATATTTTCATCTTCATAATCGTTAAAAACTCTGAACAGAAACGGAAGTATAGTTGTTTGTTTAATAGTGTAAAAAGCTCTCAGGTAATTCATAATTTCTTCGCTGTAATAATTATTTTCACCAATGAAAGCTCCGTAATATTTTGATGTTCTTTTCAAATTTATCAGTACATCCTCGTGACTCAAGTTATTTGCTTCACAGTGTTCCTTAAACAAACGGTATGCATTTTTGCTATTAACAGTTTTACTGATTTGCGAGTTTAGGAAATTGATAACAAAATCTCCTAAGTTGCGATATCCTACATTTTTTTCAATTGAAGACCAATAATTCTCATAAAGTTCATCTTGATTTAAATCATCCATAAGCAGATAATTTCTAATTAAATCTGCTAAACTTAACTCTAAGCCTGTTGAATTGATTGATTCAAAAATTTTCTGCGGCTCATCACCTTGAGATTTGTCAAGAACTATTTCTACCATCTCAAGTTTCTTGATTCCGTTAAGAATATCATTCAACTCTAATCCTGATGTTATGGTTTCTTCAATCAAATTTTTAAAGGTAATATAGTTCTTATATATATTTGAGTTCCTATCCATTTCATCAGTTTTATCTTTAATTAAAAGCAATAACTGCTCATTATCAGATTTTACTGGCTTTAATTTTAATTTATATTTTTCATCACAATTCCTGTTGAACATCACTTCTTCTATTTCAGTTTCTATTCTAACTGATACACCTTTTGCAGCATCGTAAAGAGCTTTTAAAAGAATATACATTGTAGTAAGACGTTGTTGTCCATCTATAATTAAAACTTCATTTAATGTGCTGCCATCAAGACCTACTATATACACAATAGTTCCAGTAAAATGTTTATGGTCACGTTCATTTGCAATTATTATATCTCGGTAAAGTTTTTCACACTGTATATTACTCCAATCATAATTACGCTGATAAACAGGAACTTTAAATACTCTTTTATTTTTTTCAATTATGTCAGAAAATAACCACGCTTTATAAGGCTGCATAAACTCATCTCCTTAATATTTAAAACAGTATACCGTTTATACCTATTGATTTCTATCAAAACAGCTATATCATCTTAAAATATAGAAGTGTTTCCTTAATTAGCTTCTCTTTTTCCGGCGGACACTGAGGCACTTCTTCTTATTCATTTTTTGGCTTGTTATAACAATCTCTTTCGATAATTCCATACTTTTGCTTTACCTGTGCTATATACAGCGAAGATACCGTCATATCGTATTCTTTCTTAATGTAATCCTTGATTTTCTGATAGGTTGCTTTTGCTTCCGATGTCGTCAAATCAAGCTCATCCATATTAATTCCCAAGTCGACATGTGCATCAGGAGTTTTTCTAACCAACTTAACAACCGTCTCCACATGTGTCGTTACTACTATCGGAACACATTTTATCAACCTCGTTGCTGTCATGTGAACACAATTCGTCAGTTCTATGTCGTCCTCTTGCATTTTTTCTTTGTGGTTTAAATTTAGCACCATCTACGCTATTCTTCAAGCCCGTTTTATAAACAAAAGTCAACTGTGCAGGGTCAACATTTCCATTTTCATCAAGTCCCCCTACAATTACTTTCTCAACAATGCTTTCAAACACATAGCGGTCAAATTTATCAAGAACCTCATTCTGTTCCAAAGTTTTCTTAAACTCTTTCAAACGTTTTTTTATGTCTTTTTCATTAGCAGATGTTTCTTGTAATTTTTTTCTTTCTTCGATAAGCTGTTCTTGTTTACTTATTAAATCAGCATACTTGCTTTCGTAGGTTTCCTTATCAATAATTTCTTCCAGACGCATATCCACAAGTTTACTTTTTTTCTTTTCTAATGTGTCTATCTCTTTTTCTGCTTTTGCAAGTTGTTTTGACACCACACTACTACTAAGCGTATCGTCCATTCTCTGCAAAAATTCTTCCAGCACATCTTTATTATCATCACACAATAAACGATAACTTTCTACAAACGCTTCTTCAATAGCTGTTTCTGGAATACCTTTGCTATGCTTACAGAATTTTTTGCCTTTCTTCGTAGCTGTTACGCATTGCCATATAACCTTGCTGTACTGTGAACTGCTGTGCCAATTACGCCTTGTTAAAGTGCCCCCGCATAAACCACATTCCAGCATACAACTGAAAGCATATTTCCTACTATATTTTTCTCTCTTTGTGTTACCCTCTCCAATCTTTCCTCTATTAACATTTCTTCTGGCAAGAATTTCTTGTGCTTTTTCAAAAACTTCTTCGCTAATAATCGGTTCGTGATGATTGCGAATATAGAATTTATCTTCTTCTCCGAAATTCTCCAATCTCCGCTTTGAAATCGGGTCTACTGTAAAAGTTTTTCCCAGCAATAAATCGCCTTTATATTTTTCATTCTTAATAATGCCAATAACTGTTGATTGTACCCATGTAGAACTTCCGTACTTTGTTTTATATCCCAAATTTTCAAGCTCATGTGCAATAACAGAACCACCAGCACCCTCAATATACCGATTAAAAATATAACGTACAATTTCTGCTTCTTCTTCATTCACAGTAATTGTTTTGGTATCTTTGTGATAATCATATCCAAGACAACCTTGAAAACCAACCAGCTCTCCCCGTTTCATTTTCATCTTCAAACCCTTTTTTACATTAGCAGATATATTTTCAACTTCCTGCTGTGCCACGGAACTAAGTACAACTAAAAGCAATTCTCCGTCCATAGTTAAAGTATTGATTTTCTCATCTTCAAAATATACTGCTATATTGCATTCCTTTAGCATACGAACATATTTTAAGGTATCTAGCGTATTTCTTGCAAATCTGGAAATAGACTTCGTAATAACCATATCAATTTCCCCATTCATACAATCATTTATCATACGCTGGAAATCTTCTCTTTTTGCCACTTGTGTACCTGTGATTGCTTCATCAGCATATATGTCTGCAAGTACCCATTCTTGATTTTTCTTAATCAAATCTGTATAATAGGCTACCTGCGACTTATAACTATTTAGCTGGTCTGCACTATCTGTGCTAACCCTGCAATATGCACCAACACGCATGAGTTCAATCGTTTTTCCTCTTGTACGAGTTTGCAAATCATTCCTTGCTTTGATTACTTCTACTTCTTTCACAGAACCACTCCTTTTGTATTTTTGTGTTCCTTTTGTAGTGTTATTATATAACTTTTAAACATACAATTCAAGCGGTTATATCTGAAACAATTTTATAATCTTGCATAAGTTTTGATTTTGCTAAAGCATATTCTTTCTCAGAAATCATTTTACGGGCAAGAAGTTGGTTCAACATGGCAATCTGCATACTATATCGTATTAGTTTTTTCTCCATATAAATTCCTCCTCGCTTGTAATTTCTAAGCAGACAGACGGCTTCGGAAAGCTCCGTTAGTATCTCAACTATTCCCATTCCTGTGGGCAGAACCGCACCATGCGGACGTAT